>Ga0209518_1000092_pt1 | contig 124395 bp, 141 predicted proteins | sample RifGroB1_FD_183993 | JGI IMG/M metagenome (GOLD analysis project Ga0209518, IMG submission 183993) | Groundwater microbial communities from Rifle, Colorado, USA - Groundwater B1 (SPAdes) (version 2) | ecosystem: Environmental > Aquatic > Deep subsurface > Groundwater | place: Rifle, Colorado... | reverse complement strand
TACGGTAAATGCGATGGCAATGCGCCTCGCGCCCGGGAAGAAGTCCGACTTCTTTGGGGTCCCGAAGTCGGACTTCGAGGAGGGCGCGAGGCTGATAGACTTATTTGGCGGCCAAAAAGATCTGGAGAAAAAAATAATCCGCGCGGTCGGCGATCCAGAAGAGCGTTTCTCCGAAGACGCTCTCCGCATAATGCGCGCGGTACGCTTCGCGGCAGAGCTTGGATTTGGTATTGAAGCAAAAACGGAAAAAGCGTTGAAAAATAAGGCTAATTTACTTAAAATGATAGCAAAGGAGCGCATCCGCGATGAATTTTCCAAAATAATCATGTCGGCTAAGCCCTCGGAGGGGCTTGAAGCGCTTCGCGAAGCTGGAATTTTAAAGCTATTTTTGCCTGAAATAGAAGAGGGCTACGGCGTCGGTCAAAATAAGCACCATATCTATACTGTCTGGGAGCATAACACGCGCGCCTTGGATCACGCCGCAAAAGAAAAATGGCCTTTGGTCGTCAGAATGTCCGCGCTATTTCACGATATCGGAAAACCGCGCGCCAAAATTGGCGACGGGCCTAATTCTACTTTTTATAATCACGAAGTCGTCGGCGCCAAAATGTCCGAGATAGTTTTATCGCGCTTGAAATATGGAAAAGAATTCGCGGAAAAAGTCACCAAGCTGGTGCGCTTTCATTTATTTTATTACAATGTTGACGAAGTTTCGGAATCATCCGTAAGGCGTTTGATTTCGCGCGTGGGGCCGGAGGATATGGAAGATTTAATCCGCGTCCGTATTTGCGACCGCATTGGGTCGGGCGTGCCAAAAGCGGAGCCGTATAAATTACGCCATTTCAGATTTTTGGTGGAAAAATTGCAAAGAGACCCTGTTTCTCTTAAGATGATGAAGTTAAACGGCGATAAAATAAAAGAGCTTGCGGGACTTCCCCAAGGCGCGCGGATAGGGCTGCTTTTAAACGCTTTATTTGACGAAGTGCTTGAAGACCCCGACAAAAACGCTCTGGAATATTTGGAAACGCGCGTTATGGAATTAAACAAACTTTCAGACGCGAAGCTAAAAAAACTAGCTGAAGCCGGCAAAGAAAAAAGGTTAGGCCTTGAAGAAGAAGAAGTCGCTAAAATAAAAAGGAAGCATTATGTTAAATAAAGCGGGCTTGCCCGCCGAAGGCGGGGTGTAGTATACCGGCAGTACGCGCGCTTCGGGTGCGCGAAGACGGAGTTCAATTCTCCGCACCCCGACAGGACTTTGCAAGGGCCCATAGTAAAGTGGTATTACGCGGCATTCGCATTGCCGAGGCGGGAGTTCAATTCTCCCTGGGTCCAAAAATTTTATGAACAATAAAAAACGATATTACATAATTGGTATCGCCGGGGTGGCTATGGCGAGTTTGGCGGGACTTTTAAAGAAAAAGGGTTATGAAGTTGCCGGGTCAGACCAGGAAATGTATGAGCCGATGAAAAGTATGTTGGAGAAGTTAAAAATTAAGATTTTTAGTCCATACAGCGCGTTTCACATGAAACATTGGAAGCCAGATGTTGTGGTTGTTGGCAATGCGATTGGTGGGGTAATCCCGAATTAGAATACACGATTTCTAATGGACATATCTATCGGTCATTGTCCGATATACTTCAAGACGAGTTTATTTTTGGAAAGAAAGCCATTGTAGTTTCCGGTACACATGGCAAAACAACTACTACCGCGCTAATCGCTTGGATTTTGGAATACGCCGGTTTGGAGCCAACTGTGTTTGTCGGAGGTTTCACGAGAAACTTTAATGGCGCTTTTAAACTAGGTAAGGGAGAATATATCGTACTGGAGGGCGATGAATATGACACGGCTTTTTTTGATAAAAGCCCCAAATTCTGGCATTATCGCCCATTTATCGGCGTAGTTAATAACATTGAGCTTGACCACGTTGATATTTATAAAGATCTTGATGCTTATAAATATGCTTTCGCGCGTTTCATAAATCTGATACCGAATAATGGTCTTTTGGTTGCCAATCGTTATGATAAAAACGTGATGGAGCTTGTAAATAAAGCTAAAGCAAAGTTTCATGTGAAACAGGGAAGTAGAACTTCGCTTCATTATCCTGTGAAACTATTCGGGCTTAAACACGGTGACTTTATGGCCAAAAATACCCAAGCGGCTATAGCTGTGACGAGATTTGTCGGTGTTTCACATGAAACAATTAAAAAAGCTATTGCTAGCTTTAAAGGAGTGAAACGGCGGTCCGAAATTATTGGCGAAAAAAATGGAATAACTGTTATAAACGATTATGCTCATCATCCAACAGCAGTCCGTGAAACATTAATTTCACTTAAAAAAAAGTTTCACGGAAGGCGACTATTTCTTATGTTTGAACCAGGGTCCGCCTCATCCAAACGCCGAGTGTTTGAGAAACAATATATTGAGGCTTTTCAAAAAGCAAATGTCGTATATATCTATAAACCCTACAAAGTCGGCAACCTTAAACCCGAAGAAGTGTTTCACGGGAAACATGTTGTGTCTTCTCTCTGTAAATATGGTATACCAGCTAAATCTTTCGATAAACTCGATGATCTGTTGTTTTATATGTCCGCCAAGGGCGGATCCGCCTCGGGCGGAAAATACTCTATCCAGCCAGGCGATGTTATTATCATAATGTCCTGCCGCGGATTTGATGGTCTGCCCAAAAGGATTTTGGAGATTTTATAAAAACATAAGTGTAAATAAATGCTAAATTTTAATTAAATGAAAACTCAAAAAACTGGGAATATTGGGGAAGAGTTGGCGACAAGTTTTTTGAAAGGAAGGGGATTTAAAATTATTGAAAGAAATTATCGGAAAAAGTGGGGGGAGATTGATATTATGGCCGAAAAAGAGGGGATTTTACATTTTGTTGAAGTTAAAGCGATATCTAACCCAGATTATAACCCCGAAGCCAATGTGAGATTATGGAAAAAACAGCGGTTATCCCGAGCGATAAGAACTTATCTCGCGGAACGAAAAATTCCAGAGAATCAGGATTTTCTAATAGACATTATCGCGATTTTCCTTGATTTTCCGCGCAAAAAAGCTAGGATTAGGATGCTGGAGAATGTGAATTTGTAAACGGGGTGTAGTATATTGGTAGTACGCGTGCTGCGCCCCGCACCAAAATGCAACGGGGTATGGTGTAGTGGTAGCACACATGCTTTGGGAGCATGTAGCCCCAGTTCAAATCTGGGTATCCCGATAGTAAATTTTTGGTGCGGGGCTTTGGGAGCCGCAGCACCAGAGCGTAGCTCGGTGCTGGGCAGGCACGAAGGCCGAGTCCGATTCTCGGAACCCCGAAAAATATAAATATGCAGGATTTAAAGAATACAGGCGGGATTAGTTTAATGGCAGAATAGGAGTTTTCTCCCGAAAAACAAGGAGTGCAACGACTATGTTTTTCGTGGATCCCGTGTAATACAGAGCGAATTACTTTGTAATCTAAATATGCGAGTGTAGTTTAGTGGCAGAACGTCTGCCTTCCAAGCAGAGGGCGCGAGTTCGATTCTCGCCACTCGCACAATAGTGGACTTTTCGCATACATTTGCTTCAAAAGTCCTTTATCTCCAACATTTTTCAGAGGTTCTAACCTTTGATTTATGTCATTGATTTCGGAAACCGCTTCTTGTATCAGCAAAAGCGGTTTTTCGGCTTGAATAAACAGCTTTTTGTCTTTTATGATGTGGTTCGAACCGATAATTGCCAGTATCTGTTTCCGCTTCTCCAAATTTCCGGCCGCAAATTCAGCTCCGGCCTTCTCTGCAAAGACAAATGTTTCTTCCGCCGTTTTAATCCAATTATCCACCCGCTTATCAACTCCGCTTAATAGTTGCTGAAGATTAACCTTGTTTAGTTCCAATTCGGATTTTTTCTCGGAAAACATATCAGCCGATATCTCATTTTTCATTCTCAACTCCAATAAAGTGTCCAGTTTTTCTACGCATTCTTTGTATCCCACCTGATTTTTATGAAGCAGAGTATTCCTGTCCTTTTTCTCAAATGAGTGCTTTTTCCGCAGTTCCTCGATAGCCCATTCATGGAACTCTAGTGGAATTTCAAGTTTTGAAAGAAAGTCCTCTATTTCTTTTTCCAATGCCTTTTCCTCAACTGCTTTTTGAGTGCAGTTGGAATTGACCCGTTTCGTGCAATGGTAATAAATGTAATGCCTTACCACGCCGTTTTTCTGGTGCTTCCATTTCTCCTCTGCCGTAATCTGCGCTCCGCATTCTCCGCATTTCATAAGTCCCGTATAGGCAAATAAATGCTTTTTCGGCCTCGGTCTGCCTTTTTTACCGAGATGAAACTGAATCAGATCGTACTCTTCCTTATTGATCATCGGCGTATGATTTCCTGCAAACCAGTCTCCGCTACCCCTCGGATATTCAAAAACGCCGTAATAAAACGGATTTGTAAGAATACAGTAAATACTGCTCCTTGATATTTTGTTGCCGTTTCTGGTTCTCAATCTCCACTGGCTGTTTGCCATATTCCGTAATGCCAAAGCCGAGTATTTGCCGGTTAATGCCGCATCAAAGATTTTTCTTACCAAATCAAACCTTTCCTCATCTACGAGGATTTTTTCCTGCCCCCGTATATGATATTTGCTATTTTTATATCCTATAGGAGCAATACCCGGCCGAACACCGGCATTAACAATGCCTCTTAAACCCCTCGTTACGTGCGCGCTTATATCTCTTGATTGCTGTTCCGAAACTCCAAACTCAACCGAGGCAATCAATGAGTTATCACCCGGATACCAGCTTCTATCTAAAGCTCTGATGTGCTGAACCGTGCCTTCGCGCAAAATGTATTTAACCGTCCCTTCGTCAATCGGATTTCTTGATAACCTATCCATTTTCCAGCACAAAATGCCGTTTGCCTCTCCGTTTTTAATCCGTTCAACCATTTCGCCGAACACCGGACGACCCGGATGTTTCGCCGATTTAGTTTCCGTAAATGTCTTGATAATACGCAGTCCCTCTTTACGAGCCAGTTCCTGCATTTCCTTGATTTGAGAATCTATGGAAAGGATTTTTTCCTCGCCGTCTCTTTTTTCAACGGAACGTCTGGCATATAAAAAGTATTTAATTTTTTGATTTTTGGTTTCCATATTGATTTTTTAACGCCTGTTTGTCGTCTGATAATTTTAACTCTCTGCTTTTAAACTCAATGAGTTCTTGTATAAGCTTTTCTTTTGGCAGACGCTCAACTTTCCGAATGTAGTCCGCCAATATTGCCTCTTTAAGTTCTGTCATGCTGTTCATGTTTGGTAATGGTTATCCTGCCTTTTTGGTACTTCACGACGATCTTATCTCCATGTTCAAATCCATATTTCTGGAGAAACTTATTTGTTATCCGGATATACGGCATTGGTTTACTGCCCAAATATGACGTACCCGGCTTATAACTGACTCTCATGTTTTTAATCATCATGTTTTTCCAAAACGAAAACACCAGAGTTGAAACCGTCAGTCTGCTTAGGAATGACGAACCCTGGTGTTTGGTAAAATCTTACCCCGTATAAAGGGCGGTTTCAAGTCATCATTCCTAAGCATTTTCAATGTACCATTCTATGCCACCAAACGAGAACCGGACTTATAAACAGCCCTATTCGCCGTAGTATTCCGCTGGGGTCATATTTTTAAAACCCTCGACCCGATCTTCATACTGGAAAAACCACCCAATACCCCTATGTCCATTTTTTTTCATACTGAACCCGTCCTCGGAAAAATTTTGAATTGCCTTTTTCAGTTCGTCTGGTGTAAAACCATCTTTCTCCAATCTGGTCGCAATATTTCTTTTGGCATAATCACTACATCTGGCTCCAGAAAGAATCTTCTCCTTGTAATATACGGATATCTCTCTTATTGCTCTATTTATTGAATTTCTATTTATTGAAGAACTATTTATTGTTCCTGTATTTCCGACATCACGGGGTAGGGAATTTTTGTCATTACCCCGTGGTGTATTTTTGTCATCGCCTTTTTGCTTTTTTGACATCACCAGCCGATATTCGTTTATTTCTTTCTCACCGGTATCTTTTATGAATCGCTGTATTTTTATGAATCCTCTTTGCTCCAGCATATCTAAGGCACGAATGACAGCTCTTTCGCTTAAACCCGTGCCCGTATCACGCCCATTCAGACCTTTTGCAAATTGGCCGATACTAACTTGGTCTTTTGGTTTTTGCCAACCAAACGTACGACGCAGTAAATAATCAAGCACTTTTTGCTCCGAACCAGACAATGTATACCAGTACTGATCCATGACTTTCGGATACATCCAAAACGTGCCCGGTTCGCCAATTTTCGGAAATCCTATGAATTTATTTGAATCTGCTTTTTTCATGTTAGTTTTCCTGAACTGATGAACCTTCTCCTTGATCGGTAATAATGTTCACTTCGTTCACGGCTTGATTATTTGTATTCTCTCCGTGGCCGATCGACTCGTTAAATTCTTTTTGAGCTTCTTCTAACTGCTCCGGGGTTGCCGGTACATAATCGCTTCTTTTATCTTCATCATCGTCTTCCTCTCTTTCGCCGACTACACTACCCGGCAAGAAAACATCCGGCAACTTTATACGCTTGTCAAAGCCATATTTATGGGCAAGACATTTAATCTTCCCGTATTCTTGCTGGATGGGGATGTAATATCCCTGCCCATCACGCACGGTGCGGATATTCAGCTGTTTAATATGGCTCCCGATTTTACGTGGGGAAATATTGTATGTCGTTGAACGTGATCGCGACCACCCCTCATCTGTTTCTGTTTCTCCTTCGGTTATGCGCTCCATATAGTCCTCGTCAAAATGTTTTTTAAACACTGAGGCGATATCTTTGATTCTTAACTTATAGTTTCTGGTTTTTCTTTCTTCGAGTATCTTTAGAATGGCCTCGACAACATCAACTTTTGGATCGGAAATATCATCGTAGTCCAGATTTTTTTCGTATGTTTGCAGAAAAACACCGATCTGCTTTACGACATCTTTGCCAATAATGTCTGCGGTGGACGTTAACGCAAGAGAGCTTTGCCTTAATCTATTATCTTTAATCTTCGGTAAAGAATCCTCATTTGTTTTGACATGGCCATAGAACTTGAATCGAAACGCCAGCAACCTGTTTCTTAATCGTGCCGCCTCCGCTTCAAAGTTTTCCGGCAAGTGCACGGGGACTAAAACTTTTTCCTGCGGAAGCATGATTTGCGTCAAACATCTGCTTTCCAACGCCTTATCCGCAAACTGTTCTCTTGACGCAAGCACTTTCGGTCCGAATACGTGAAATGCTTTTGTGATAAAACCATCGCCTTTCGGTTCCATTCTTATGACCGGTGATCCTTGCGTTTGGCCGCCGTTAAGAATTTTGACTATGTCTGACCACATTTCTGACGCTCTGAAATCTGCCTCATCCAAAACGAAAGTTCCTCTGACTTGATCGGTTGTTCTGAATACGGAGGCAGATGTTGTCGAACCTCCGGCCATCATCGACTGGTAGCAGATACCTCCGACAACCGATAGAAAACGGCTCTTACCGGTTCCGTACATTCCTATAACTCTCAGATAAGGTAAAGCTTGAAATTGATCATGAATCCAACTCATCATGACGTACACCGCCGCAATCGTAGAGAAATCATCCGGAAGGACTACGTATGTATCAATGTATTTTTTAATCTGCTTGAACAACTCCGACTCGGTTTTGTATTCGGTAATGCCGGAAGGCAATTTTAGGAAACCGGTTTTAATCATGTCGCTGAATGGCGGCAGGGGTTTTAACATTATTATTTTCACTTCTCCTTTTGCATTGGTTTCTTCTCCCAAAAGATAATTCGGTTCCAGCTTGTATTTGCCTTTTGTGTAATGCAGGAAAGATGTTTCGTCTTTGCTCGGCATATAAACCATTTCCGCAATACTGCCGTCCGGAAATTTGCGTGATGTTGCATATATGTTTACTTCTTTGATTTTTGGCATATTATTTTAGTTGGGATTTCTGGGGCCGGAGTTTCGTTTAGTGTCGAAGCACCGGCCCCGAATCCCTGTTTAACTTTTAATTTTCCTTAACTTGAAATTCAGCTGCTGCAAGCTCGAGAGATGATAGAAGAGAAGAAATAATACTGTCTTTCTCTAAATCAGAACGCTCTGACGACGTCTCGGTGATAAGATGTTCCCACCGAGTCCCCCTATACATATCGGGCAACTCCTCTAACTCGTGGACTAACTCACTTGCCCAACCAATCAATTTCGAGTGTAGATTTTCATTCTGATCTACTAACAAGTGTCGTTTACACCACTCATTTGCAAACTCATCCAAACTCATTTCGCCGCTTATCTTGATGTCTTTTTTCCCAAAAAAATCAATCAGTGCTTTTTTGAATTTTTTAGGATTGTTGGCGGTCTTTATGGATAGGAGAATCAGTTTTCCAACCGGTGTTATTTCGTTATTTGCTAAAATCTCACTAACCTTGCTCTTATTTTTCTTTTTCTGTGTTTTTTTCATGTTAATTGTTTTGATTAACTTCTAATTCCGTTTCGACCTCCTTTTGTTGACCTTTATATTCAAAAGGATCGCCATAAACGGCCATGTAAATGTTCAGCAGTCGGTTGGCTCGACCTAACGCTTCCGCGTCATCCAACTCCTCGTTAAACCTTTGATGGTAAATTTTTTTGAATTTTTCCAATGATGTTTGCGAAATCATAAAAATTGTTTTTACACTTTCATGATCGCAAAATGGGAAAATCAAAAACGGGGTGCGAAAATTTGCACCCCTTGTATTTACAATTTAGCGTCTAAACTAAGGCAAATAAAAAAGCCCCGAAATCAATCGGGGCAAAAAAGTCTGCCTGTTTTACACTTTTTATTTCTCAGTAATAACCAGTTGAATGCCGTTATTTCGTTCTATCTGTGCAGGTATTTTTTTATTCCTTAACTCCCTGTTGATTCCCTTGATAAGACCGAAGAATTGCTCTTGTTTCGGTTTGTTACGTTGAAAATCGCTGGCACCGCTTATCAAATTGATTCTTACAGCCAAAGCTTCTGGCGGGAATGATTCTCCTTTTGCTTTGATCTTCCCGTTTTTTATATATTTTTTGAGTTCCCATAGCACTCTGAATAACGCCAGTCTCGGCTTATTGCTTCTTTCTCCTCGATGAAATCTAACTACCTCGTCCCCGTATCTAATAACTCCATTAAGCGAATCAAACCTTATTTTTGAATCTTGCATGTTTTGAACAGACGGTTTGTTATATCCATTTTTATCTTTAGCATGTTCTTCCTGACCCTTATTTTTGATGTGATTATAAAGTTCTCTGATGAGTTCAATCTCCGATACCAGTATCATTTCGTACGGACTTTTGATGACTCCTTTGTCTGCATAATCTTGAGGGAATATTTTATCTTCCTCTGAATTTTTTTGTATGGATTTTTGTTTGGCATATATTTTTTGTACCGGAAAACCCTTGTCTGTATAACTCCTCGTAATGGCTATTAAATCCGATGAGGACTTTCTGGACATTATTTCCGCAACACGCCTGTCCCATTCTCCGGGGATCTCAATGAGCATATTTTCGTCTTCAAGAAAGGCGTCAATATCTTCTTCTTTTGGATTCGCTGGCCACCACTCACTCTTACCTATAAGGGGTGTGATAGCAAAACCTTCCATCGTCCAGTGGTGAGGGAGTGCCATAGCAAGACGATTTTCTTTAAGATAGTCCCAAAAACTACTATTGTTTTTCTCGTCGTCTTCCGATAAATCAGGTTCATCTTTTAACTGTTTTCCGATCCAATAAAGTACTTCTTCTTTTGTATTTGCGAGCCATTTGTCATGCAAATATAAAATGTCTTCCAGATATCTCTCAATCTGCGGCGTGATTCTGAACGGCAACTTCTGCAATCTTAATAACTTTGCAAAACTTGCCTTCAAAGCAAAGAAGTCATGAATAGGTTTCATTATGCCTTTACTTTACTGGATTTTCAGCATATTTTCAAAGGCGTTTCGGTACACTTGATGTAAACCATTAGCCGACCCGAAATCTGCCATCTATCAGCGTATCTCGGCGCAAAAACAGCGCAAAGAATTACGCCAGTGTGTTGGTCGTCTTGGTAGAGAATACTTTGAAGCCGGATCGGTTTTGATTTTTTCAGCTAAAACGATCCGGAATAAGAAAACTATTATACATAAGTGAAACGTTTCGAGTTCACGCTAAACTGCATTATCTTGCAAACAAAAACCCGCCAGTATTTCATGACGGGTTTCTGCAATCAAATCGGTATTAACACTTGCCCTGTTTGGCTTGTCCCGGAGAACAACTGCCGCCATCCGATTGTCCTGCAAAGTAATCGCTTAACCCTTGCAACTGCGCGTCTGCTTCTTCAATCACAAGATTGCTTACTCCGTCTGCGTTTAAGTCAAAAAGGTATCGTTCTGCCTGTGCGTCGTTGGTGATGTAGTATGCTTCCGTAATCGCTGAAACAAGATTTTTATATACCGTCATGCCGTATCCTCCGTGCAGATACCCTTCATCCTTGCCAGTTAAAGGCAAGAGAGCGTCATGCAATTTTTCTGCCAAAGGAATATCTTTTTTCTCATTATAGATTACGAGCGTACCATCATGCTCCGGATCAGTGTTTCCGTTGTGATGAATCGAAACAAGTACATCACATTTTCTGTTATCCGCAACACCATCGCCATTGACATCAAGTTGAGCGCATTTTTCAACCGCATCGGCAACTCGATCACGTCTTGTTGATAGACGTTCTGCAATAACAACTTGGGCGCCGTTTGCCTTTAGTTTTGATTCTAAAGCAACTACGACATCCCAGTTCACTTCGGCTTCTATCACGCCATATCTCTGGTTAACTGCCCCCGTTTCTTCATTGCCGTGTCCTGCGTCTAAGGCAATAATCTTACCGGACAAATGGCTCGTTGCGCCTGCTGATAATACCAGAAGCGAAGAAAGCAAAAATGTGGCTAAAAATAGTTTTTTCATAGGATTTTTGTATTTTAACGTGTAATTGACGACCTTTTAAGTATAAACCAAAAAATATATTTACTCAATTTACGGTGATGTTACGACAGCAGATAGGGTTTCGCCAAAAAAACTCAAATCACCATTTTTTAACAATCTCGTGCTATTCGGATCTTTTAATAATCCAGCGGCTCTTATCGTCGGATTATAAATCCAAAAACTAAAGACGTAATTTTCTCCCTCGGTGATTAAATGTCCCGTGAGATTATTTATGGACGGGATCAGGGCTTTCTCAACTATTACAAATTTACCCAATGTCAATATTGCCCTTATCCTTTTATCATATTCAATTTTTCGTATCCTTAAAGTATCCGAATCATCGTCTTTTGTTTCCCACTGAAACAACTCCGGCATGATGTTTATTAAGCTGTAATGCTGATTATTTATTAACTCGCATTTCATTATGTCAAACATGGTGTACGGAATTGTCATTGTAGTTGTCCGATCTGGCGATAATATAGTTTTTCCTGTACTCGGTATTTCCACTTGATTTGCCTTACCACATAATCTCAAAAAGGATTCGCTGGTCGGATCGTCCATAAATTCTTGAAGCAATGTTTGAATTTCACGTTTTTTAACATCTTCCATGTCGCCTCTTATTTTTCGCCGTTCTTTTGTTTCAGAAATAATCGGTTTTGGGAGATTGTTTTGTACCACATTTTCTGGCTGTTCCTGAATTTTATTTTCCGCGATTGGTACTTTGATTTGTTTCTCATTTTGTTCAACACTAATCGTGGCTTTTTCAGCCAGTTTTTCCTCTATCTGCTCAATTTGTAAAGCGTTTTTGGGTGCTTCCTGAACAGAAACCAAACCAACGGCAATAATTGCGCTTGCCATTAACGATATTACTTTGCCAAAAATGTTTTGAAAAAAATCAAACATATTTTTCTATGTGGCAGGAAACAAAAAGCCCACCACGGGTAGAGGTTCGAAACCTCTCATACCGGTTTCCCGATATGGCCAGTTAGACGACCCCATGATGGGTTCTTCATGTCTAACTGGACTTTTGACCATATCTTATGAAAAAAACATAAGGGTTAGGTCGTTACTTCAGTATTCAGTTGTTGCTTTATTCATACCATATTTTTCGATATTTTGAAATATGCCCATACCGAAGTAAACATTAACAACATTCACTATGTTAACTTTGTGTAGGTTGTGAACGTCCAGACGGAATAAAACCTTACGCTAGAGCACGGCCAAAATATCAAAACATGTAATCCATCATGTCTGCCCCGCCTGTGCTCTTAGACAGAGCAAGAGAAGGCATAGAGAAAGCACTAGACCCTGTCCGGCTTGAAAAATACCGCAAAATCAGGCAAAGTTATGTTATAAAGCCTTTTATGTCGCAAATACTTACAAAACGAGAAGCAATAGAATTTTTAGGCATTGATGAAAAAATCTTCAATAATTTTTTCAAAAACGCCGAGGAGTTTAAAAATATTCCCCGCTCAAATGGCAGGGGTTTCTTTCGTTTTGATAAAGAAGAATTAGAAAATTGGCTTAAAAGTTATAAATGGCGATCTATCGCATTGGATATTAACGACTACGCACTCTGTCTTGATTTTGCTTTAGCACAGCATTTTAGGGGTTATGTGCTTTCTGATTGGGGCTCCGCACGACAAAGAGAATTTGGACAAAAAATAACCAACTGGGTAAAAGGTCAACTGGCAGAAGTCGCTGTAAAAAAGTTTTTCAAAAATGAATTTGAGGTCAATATAGAACTTGATTTTCGAATATATGAAGATATTGTACCGCAGGATATTATTGGAGTTGTAGAAAACGGAAAAAATAGAAACCCCCGTATTGGTATCGGCATAAAATCTTCAAAACCCAAAAGTGCGTTTTTGATATTGGGCGAGAACGAGGTCAATTTGAAAGAGCGCCGGTCCGACGTATACATTTTTTGTAGGCCGGATATTCCCGATGATCATCTGCTTAGAATAACACACGAAAGAATCATTGATCTTGTTAAAAAACAGCAGCACTATCCAAGCTATAAAGATAAAATGCCCGAATTTACAAATATCCCTTGTGAAATTGCTGGCTGGTGTAATATCGATGAGCTGGAAAAAATAGAAGCCTCAAAAATACCCGGACTAGAAGACGCTATCGGATTTAGATATGTAAAAAAGACAGGCAATCTTCATAAAGACAAAGAAAGCTGGAAAAAACTTTTAAACAGACTTTAGTTCTGGATATTCAAATATAACTTGCTGTGTTATGCCGTTTCCATTTCCATTTGTTATTTTTGATGGAATCCACTCATACGGAATACCCGCAAAAGTCTTTAAGACGGCTTCTGCAATAATCTTTGCTCCTTTTACAGGAACCGCCATTCCTATTTGTTTTCTTGCGCTCTCTTTTGACCCTTCAAAAATAAAGTTGTCGGGAAACGTTTGAATACGTGCGCGTTCTCTGTTGGTAAGTGCACGATCTTCTTCCCAGTGATAACCGTGCGTACCTCCGCCCCCGCTTCCGGTAATCGTGTATGATGGTTTATCAGGATGTAATCTGCGATAGATTTGACTCATTCGTGCGGCTTTTACGTTTAATTTCAAATGATCCGGCAATCCTTCGTACCACGCATTTTTCCCTGGCGGAATATGTTTTAATCTCTCAATGACAATTTTAGCCTGCTTTGTAATTTCATTATTGAACGCATTATCAAGAATTGGCGGATTTTCAATCGCTTCTTTCGCAGAAATGTATCTATTCGCGGTGGTAGGGGCTGGTACTCTAAATTCTAAATTGAGGTCTTTTCTTATACCGACTATAACAATCCTATGTCTTGTTTGCGGTACTCCATATTCTTCAAATTTGTATAAATGCGGTGTAAGAATGTATCCCTTTCCAGCCTTTTCTAAATCGTTAAGAATTTTTCCAAAAGCACTGCCGTTATTTGCGCTTTGAAGCCCGCTAACATTTTCAGCAATAAACCATTTTGGATTATGTATATTTATTGCTTTAACGCCGTATGTATATAATGGTCCGTATTTACCATTAAAGCCCTTTTGTTCTCCAACAACACTAAAGTCATTACACGGAAAACCAAAAGCCAATACGTCAAATTTGTGTACTTTTTCAAAATCGACTTTTTCAACTGGTGAACATACTACGCGGGAATGATCACCGTTATGTATATTTCTTGCATAAGTCTTACATGAATCTTCGTCTATATCATTTGCCCAGACGGGTTTTACTTTATGTTTTCTGCCTTTTGAATCTAAGACTTCTGCCGAAATAATGCCTAACGACAGACCGCCAGGTCCAGAAAACAATTCCGCTAGTTTAAATGTAATATCATTTTTCATAAAACATTTTTTAATTTTTGGGATAAGGTTTTCTCATTTTTAGTTTCGCATTCCCAAATTGTTAAAACCCTCCAGCCGTCCTTTTTAAGTTTTTTGACATCCGTTGTTTGCTTTTCAATATTTCTTTTTAGTTTTGGTTTCCAGTATCGCATGTTTGTTTTAGGCATCGCTCGTCTTTTACATCCTTTATGCTGATGCCAAAAACACCCATTAACAAATATTGCAGTATTGATTTTCGGAATAACTATATCTGGTTTGCCTTGTAATTTTTTTGAATGAAGACGATATTGCCAGCCGAGTTTTGTTAATGCTTTGCGTACTGCTTTTTCTGGTACCGTATTCTTACTTTTAATATGCGACATATTCCAGCTTCGGTGTTTTTTCGTAATGTGATCCATACGTCAAGCAATTTTTCTTAAAACCCCCACAACTTTTCCCTGTATCTCAACATTTTTTTCATAAAACGGCTTCATTTCTGGATTGGCTGGTTGCAGTCGAATCCGGTTTTTTTCTTTGTAGATTTTCTTTAATGTCGCCTCATTGCTATCAGGTAGATATGCAACTGCCGATTCTCCATTTTCTACAACTGGCTGTTCGCGGACAATAACCGTATCGCCGTCAGATATGCCCTCGTTCATCATGCTGTTGCCGTCAACCTTTAAAGCATAATGTCGGCCGGATTTTGAAAGCATATTTTTAGGAACTTGAATTGGCTCCGGATTTTGTATTGCCTCAACGGGTTTTCCTGCTGAGATTATGCCAAGCAAAGGAATCTCAACAAGATCGCTTATGCCATTTTGAAAAATCTCAATAGAACGGGCATGGCCTTTTTGTCTTTGCACGTATCCTTTTCTGCGCAAGACGGACAAATACTGATGTACTGTTGCCGGAGACGACAACTTGAATTTTTTACCGATCTCCTCCAGAGTAGGAGGGTATCCTTTCGTTTTCTGAAAGGACTTGAGGAAGTCCAGTATCGCTTTTTGTTTTCTGGTTAATGTGGATATCTTCATAGTTGACATTAAAACGGCAAAAAACTACTATAAAACTATTATACGAAAAAAAAGCGAAACTGTGTATAGTAAAGTTATCCACATATAAAATGATGCCAAGTATTTTATTACTAGACTGCTCAACTGATTTAGTAGGCGTTTTCAAACGTCAGGGTTTTGACGTGGATTTTGGAAGCATGGGATTTTCGGGTGGTACTCGATATTTGCCCTCTCAAATTTACGAAAAAAACATCATAATCTATAACCCGTGCAATTTTTTAAGAGATTCAACTGGCGGCTATATCGCCATAGGCAAAATAAAAAATAATACACCGGAATACGATTTGGGACATTTAAAAAATCATATTTTGAAAGGCGCAACGATGTTGATTTTTGTAAACAGAGTTGCTGATGATCCAAATAAACAACATGAGGCGTATGCATGGATTCCCTTTATGCCGAATGTTCCTTTTACGAAAGACCAGGAGGCCATTAAAACGCATTTCAGCTATCCGGAATTTCTTCAACCTCTTTCCAATACGCTTGATCTTGATACTCCAGTAATGCAAAAGTTGGTAGTCCCTAAAGAACAAATAGAATTTTACCAAAAAGTCGGGAGTTTTGTGCCGATTTTTCTTAATCGAAATGATGATATCCTCGGCCTTTATATAAAAATCGGGGAAGGCAGGTTAATAATTCTCCCTCGCTTCAAATCAAACGAAGATATTATTGCTACATTTCTTAATCGTGTCATGCCAAAGATTTATGATTTGGGCATACACGCAAACATAATTGATCAATTTGCATCGCCAAACGAAAAGATCGTCAAAGAAAAAATAGAAAAAATAGAAGTCGTGCTACAAAAAGCCACAGAAACACTTGGTAATGCTAAGGAAGATTTAGAAACGGCTAAACGAGAAAAAACCAATATTGTTAAAAGCGATCCAACAGCCGCTTTAATCCTTAGTTATTTTGAAACGGCAACACAGCAGGATGATGTCGCTTTATACTATCTCTATAAAATCATTGACGCCTTGGAGAAAAAATATGGCGGAGAAAAAGAAGCAAAACAAATATCGGGATGTAACGTCGAATGGAACTTGATAGGGAAATTAGCTAATGAAAGTTATGCTGATATTCGTCATGCTCCAAAACCGGGTGAAAAAGTGAAGGAGTGGGGTACCACTGAAATCAAATCGTGTTTCGAAGCCGCAGAAAAAATAATCCATTCCTATTTAAACACGCTATTCAGCTCATCTAAAGATAATAATAACGGGGATGACGAGTCCTAAACATTTACTCCTTATTCACACCATATCCACTTCCTACGACATTTTAATACTTTTTACGATTTCAAAAAGTCCTTATTTTATGCGGCACAACTGTGGATAAGTGTTTTTCTGTAAGTATTAACAGAGTCGGATTTATTAAAAAGTCCTTATTTTAAGCCATTATTTGCTGATGTCAATAAATATTGTATTGGAGGACTTGACGCAGAAAAGGAGGGTGCTATACTTAATGTATGAATGAAGATACAAAGAAAAAGTTAGACCGCATTCAGGAACTTATTAACCAAAAGGGGGCAATCGAGAAAGAGTTAGAGAAACTGCTTTCTCCTGAGAAGGTCGTTGCTTTCCCGCCTAACTTCTCATTGAATAATGAGATTCTTGAGATAATCAGGAATGCCGGAAACAAAGGGACGGCTTCTAAAAGCATATTACGAGCACTTCAGCAGAAATATCCTGATTATGGTATTAACCGTAAGCAGGTCGCTAGTACGCTTGCTTATCTTAAAAATACTAAGAAAACTCTGGAGATTCTGGATCGCGGTATATATCGCCTAAAAGAACTGCAAAAAGGCGGAGATGGAGGCATTGAAAATAAATGATCAGTTGAGCCTCCAAAAAAACTACCTCGTATTGGGTAGTTTTCTTGGGGGGCTTAACAGTGATAAGTCTTGGTGACTTCAAGAACTTACCGGTTCTTGGGTCGACTTAGGTCACTGCGAAGTTTTCCACAATAACTTCAGCTTATCACAAACGCCCCCCACTTAGCAATCCACAAGCACCTTAATACCATGACTATATACAGAAGACGAAAAGGGAATGACACCTGGCATTTTTGCGCTAACTGTTCGAATTGGCCAACTTTCGATTACGATACTCGGGTCGAAAAGCCATCTTCAGGCGAATTTTGCAACGAATGCCGTTCAAAGAGGCAAAACGGGACCTGCCGTTAACTTCTAGGGGTGTGGATTCAAAAAGTAGCAGAGCGCTCTTGCGTATCTGCTACTTTTTTTAAAGACGTGAATATATTTGAAACCATATCTTTCCATATCGCATATACTAAAAAACACTCGTCCTGTGTGAGCGTTCCTATGGGCGATATTCTCGCCTATTTTTTTATATCGTGAACTTTGTGACTATTGTGAACATTTACGGGTGGATACGGTCGTTAAAAGTTGGGCACTCTAAGCAGGGTTCTATTGCAGACGGGCAGTATTCATCAATATATCAGTTTTCTGCTTTCTAACAGCGTCTGGCATATCTCTACGGCGTTGAGAAAAGCTACCAAGATGCTACTATATTGAATACCGAATAGTCGGTTAGTGCCTTGAGAGAGGTTCTAACATCGTCTATAAAAGTGCAAAAAGTAGCAATTCAAAAACCCCCACATTGCGGGGGTTTTTGAATGTAAAATAAATTTTTTATCGCAGCCGTTATTTCACTGCTTCTTTGAGGCCTTTGCCGGCGCGGAAGCGGGGGACGGTTGTGGCCGGCACCTGCACAGTTGCTCCCGTTCTGGGGTTTCTCGCGGTTCGGGCTTTCCTTTGCTTGGTGATAAAAACGCCAAACCCTGCGATGGAAACTTCATCGCCTTTTTTTAAGGCCTCCGTAATGCTATCAAAAACGAAATCCACCACTTCATCGGAGTGTTTCTTTGTGGTGTCCATGCTTTTTTTCGCATGCATGTCATGCAATTTTTCCGCTAATTGTGCTTTATTCATTTTCATATCTTATATGTTGAAACGATTTCGCGCAAATGCCTGATATCCACAGCTTTTCCAGCTTCTGGAGGTTTTTCCGATATTTCAACAAAAATCGCGTTTATTTCAATCGGACCTGATTCAACAGGATTTATTTTGGTTTTTACATTATTTTTTCCGCCAAGGGCGGATCCGCCCTTGGCGGAAAAACGCAAAAATGATGGCTCAATTTCCACGCCTATTACGGAGTTTAACGGCCCCGTCATGCCGATGTCCGAAATATACGCCGTGCCATTGGGTAAAATTTTGGCGTCTGCCGTTGGCACATGCGAATGTGTGCCGTAAACCAGAGAAACTTTTCCGTCCAGATACCAGCCCATCACAGTTTTTTCAGAAGTGGCGTCGGCGTGCCAATCTAAAATTTTAAAAAGAGTTGCGCGTCCGTATTCCTTTAAAATTTTATCAACGGCGTCAAAGGGGGAGTCGTATTGCTGTTTCATAAAAACTTGGCCGATTAAATTAATTACCAGAAGTTTATTCTGTTTCACTTGGAATATTTCCGCTCCCCTGCCGGGAGCGTTCGGGATGTTCGCGGGGCGGAGGACGGGGACAGTTTCATCATTTAAAACTTTTTCAAAATCTTTTCCTTCAAGCGAATGGTTGCCTCCGGTAAAAATATTAACTCCCGCCTCACGCAATTCATTAATTTGTTTTATACCGATTCCTTTTCCGTGCGCGATGTTTTCAATGTTGGCAATGACAACGTCCGGAGAAAATTTTTCTCGCCACTTCGGCAAAATCGTTTTCACACCAGCTCTCCCAAGTTTTCCAAAAACATCGCCAAAAATTAAGAGTTTCATATTGTTTCAATATAGGGTTTCACGATTTCACCTTATAAACTTTATCGTGATGATCGAAATCCAAAAAGCGGATTTCGTTTCCTAAAATTTTATAAACTAAAACGAAAGAACCAATATGAACGCGTCTTAGCTGTTTCATATCATAACGAAGCGGTTTGCCCGTTTCTGGATTATTGAGAATTTTATTTATTTGTTCTTCTATTTGGCGCAGGGCTTGCCTATCTTTCTTTTCTAGTTTTTTTAAAACCCTTTTTAACTTTTCGGAAAAGAATGGAAAATAGTTAGATTGCTCGATCATTATGATCTTAACTTATCGAAGTATGTTTTCAGTTCTTCTCTACTGCGAAACTTAATTCCTTTCCCTTGATCCATCTCGGCGTCTATTTGAGCAAGTTTTTTTAAATATTCTGGCCTTACTTCTTCAAAGGCGTGTTCATCAATGGCTTTTTTGATTATATTTAACTCAACCTCAAATCTTTTTTGAGTCTCCACAACCTTTTTAAGCTCTTTTTGAATAATCGCCGTAGTCATATTGATTTTATAATATCACAATTACCGGGCATACTCTATAGCTCTTAGCTCTCTAATTACATTTACTTTTATTTCTCCGGGATATTTTAATTCGGATTCAATGCGGTCGGCGATATCTCGCGCCATTTTTTTGGCTTCCAGATCGGTAATTTTGTCCGGCGTTATAAAAATTCTTATTTCGCGGCCGGCCTGAATAGCGTAAGTTTTTTCAACACCCGGGAAAGTATTGGCGATTCTTTCCAAATCTTCCAGCCGTTTTAAATAATTTTCAACGCTGTCTCTCCTGGCGCCCGGGCGGGATGCAGAAATCGCGTCCGCCGTCTGCACAATGATTGATTCCAAAGTTTCGTAAGGATATTCTTCGTGGTGCGATTGCATGGCTTGAATGACGCGCTGGTCCACGTTGAATTTTTGCAAAATTCTCCGGCCGATCTCAACATGCGTTCCTTGAATTTCATGGTCCACGGCTTTTCCGATATCGTGAAGAAGCGCGCCCTTTTTTGCGATGCCAACATCGGCTTTCAATTCCGAAGCCAGCATTCCGGAAATATGCGCCATTTCAACCGAATGTTGCAGAACATTTTGGCCGTAGGAAGTTCTAAATTTTAATCTGCCGACAAGCATCAGAAGCCTCGGGTCAACATCCAAAATCCTGACTTCGTAAGCCGCTTTTTCTCCCGCGTCTTTGATTATTTTTTCAATTTCAACTTTCGCTTTTTCAACCATTTCTTCAATCCGCGCTGGCTGGATTCTGCCGTCTAAAATCAAGTTTTCCAAAGCGACTCTGGCAATTTGGCGCCTGACTGGATCAAAACTTGAAATAATAATTACTCCGGGAGTGTCGTCAACGATCAGCTCAACTCCCGCAGCGCGCTCAAAGGCGCGAATGTTTCTACCTTCTTTTCCGATTATTTTTCCTTTAATATCGTCCGAAGGGATAGTGAGAGACGTCACCGTAACCTCGGAAGCGGTGGAAGAGGCCACGCGCTGGATTACGGAAGCAAGAATATCTCGCGCTTTTCTTTCTAAAGTTTCCAAACCGAACTGTTCGATTTTTTGGATGCGGGCTAAAATATCGTTGGAGTGTTTTTTTTCAACTTCTTCTATAATTTTCGTTTTGGCTTCTTCTTCAGTGAGCCCGGCAACTTTTGCCAGCTCCTCGCGTTTCTGGATTTCAATCGCTTCCAACTGTTCCTTCATAGATTTCACTTTTTCAAATTTTTCCTGAAGGTTTTGCGTTTCTTTATCCAGCTCCGCGGACTTTTTTTCCAAAATCTCGTCTTTGTGGGCGAGCCGCTCCTCAATTTTTCTTAGCTCCTTTTCCTGTTCTTTTTGCTCACGCTTGGCCTCTTCCGAGATTTTTTCGGCGCGCGACTTGGCTTCGTCCAATGTCTTTTGAGCGGATTCTTTCGCATCCAGTAATATTTGTTTGGCTTTAAGCTCCAGCGTGTCCTTCCGCTGCTGAGCGATGATTTGGCGCAGAAAGTAACCGGCCGCCGCGCCCGCCACTAGCGCAATAGCCGCTTTTACAAGCGTAAGTATATCCATATATTTGTTTTTGTTCGGTCTTAAAAATCATTGTTAATAAAATTATAATCCAATCTTAGCATCCTCTGTTTCAAAAAGCAAGTATTGACTCAGCGGATGTGCTTGCTAGAATGGAGACAATGAGCAATATTCATTACAACTTGTTTTTACTGCCAGAACCAGAGGGCGGATTTACCGTTGTTGTTCCTGCTTTACCCGGTTGTGTTACTTATGGTAAAAACCTTGCCGAAGCCAAGAAAATGGCGGCTGACGCGATAAAGGGTTATGTCGCCAGTCTTCGCAAGCACCGAGAATCTATTCCATTGGACGACAGTTTTATAACTTCCATTAATTTAAACTCGCCTTCTAAAGTTCCAGCGCATGCCTAGGTTGCCGTCTTTATCGCCCAAAAAGATTATAAAAATTTTAAAACAGCATGGCTTCCAGTTGGATCATACTACGGGAAGCCATTTTATTTTCTACAACCCAGAAACCAAAAAGAGGACGACTGTTGCCTATCATGCCAAAGAACTTCCTCGCGGCACTTTGATTTCTATACTCAAACAAACCGGAATTTCAACAGAAAATTTAGAAAAAGCTAAATAAAAAAAGCCCCGCGCGGTTTTACCAGGTAGGGCTATTGGGGTGACCCTTTGCGCATAACAGCTATCAATACTTGGACGTGGGGTGAAGCCTTCTGATGTAGAAATGATGATAATCAATATTTTTATCAGCTCGCTCCCAATAGCCTGCGCCAGGCACATATCCCATTTCTTGAGAAAGATGGGTTGTTGCCTCTTCTTCAGAATTAAAAGGTCCAATACACACTATCCTATCATCGGATACTAAAATATGCATAGGTTTCTCCTTCTCCCCATATGATAGCAATATCTACGATACGTGTCAAGTGGGGTGTAGTGTGGTATAATTGAGTTAAAATATGGTCAAAAAATACAAGCCAGTTATTTTGGTGGTGCTGGATGGGTTTGGGGTGAATGTTGGAAATCCGGAATCAACTTGGAAGCATGCCAAGATGCCAACTTTTCGCGAATTGGAAAAATTTTTTCCATTCACGACTCTTCAAGCCTCCGGGATCGCGGTGGGTTTGCCATGGGGCGAAGAAGGAAATTCCGAAGTGGGGCATTTAACCCTAGGCGCGGGCAAACCCCTGTATCATCATCTGCCGAGAATCATCACCTCCATTCACAACGGGTCTTTTTTTCAAAACCGGGCTTTTTTGGACGCGGCGGATTTTGTAAAAAAAGGGAATGGAAAAATGCACTTGATGGGGCTTTTTTCTTCGGGTTCTGTGCACGCTTATATTGACCACCTTTACGCGCTTTTAGATTTTTGCAATGGCCAAAAAGTAAATCAAGTATATCTGCATCTTTTCACTGACGGTAAAGACGCTCCGACAAAAGAAGCAGGTTTATTTTTAAAGCAATTAGATGAACGGCTCGCGGCCAAATATCCATTTGCCAAAATTGCGACTGTAGCCGGCAGATATTTTGCTTTGGATAGAGATGAAAATTGGGACAGAATTGAAAAATTTTACAAATGCCTAACTTTGGGCGAAGGCGAAATTTTTAAAAACGCCCCCGATTACGTTGAGGCGTCTTATGGAAAAAATATCACAGACGAATTGATTCCGCCGGCGTCTTTGGGCTCCAAAGAAGGCCGGATTGAAGCAGGGGACGCGGTGATTTTTTATAATTATAGAGAAGACTCGGAGCGGGAGCTGACCTCCGCTTTTGTTTTAAATAATTTTTCCGGATTTTCAAGGGAAAAAATAAATAATTTGTTTTTTGTGACTATGACGGAGTACGACAAGCGTTTTCCGGCGGAGGTGGCTTTTCCGCCGATGGACATAAGCTGGCCACTTGCGCGGATAATTTCCGAGGCCGGGCTGAAACAGCTCCACATTGCCGAGACCGAAAAATACGCGCATGTCACTTATTTTTTTAACGGCGGGCGGGAAATTCCCTATCCGGGCGAGGAGCGTATTTTGATACCTTCTCCGAAAACGGCGCGCTTTGACCAAACACCGGAGATGTCGGCCGCCAAAATTACGGACACGGTTCTGGAAAACTGGGACAAGTATGATTTTATTCTGGTGAATTTTTCCAACGGCGACATGGTAGGGCACACCGGAAATTTTGACGCTACCGTGAAAGCCGTTGAGGCGCTAGATTTTTCCATCGGGAAAATTATTTTAAAAATTTTAGAAGCTGGCCCGCCTAGACTCGGCGAGGCTGGCGGAGCGACGATTATAACGGCCGACCACGGCAATGCGGAAGATAAAGTTTATTCGGCTTCGGGCGAGAAGCGCACCAAGCATACCGCCAATCCAGTGCCGTTTTTTGTGGCTAGCGCGGATTTAAAAAGCCAAAAACCTCGGCCGGACAACGAAATTTTCTCGCGCTATATGGAGGTGAAGGGCGTGCTCGCCGACATCGCGCCCACGGTTTTATCTTTGATGGCGCTCCAGCAACCCGCCGATATGTCCGGCGTGAATTTACTTCCGAAGATTTTATAAAAATTAATTTTACGAAATTTTGGAGTCGACGTACGAGGGGAGCCAGTCCATCAGTTTTTTGCGATGTTTATCTATTGACCATTCGTCGCCGCGTTTAAAAAGCGTCGGGTGCAGAACCTGAAATTCTTTCAATATTTTTGCCGATACCTTGGGAAAATCCAAAGGAACGCTCTTGTTGTAAGATTCCATAAAATTCGCGAGGGTTGTCGTGTTTTGATTAAGCTCCAGTTCGCGGTCTTTTTTGCTTCTCATATTTTTAATCCTAGCGCGAATCAATATAAAAAGCAAGTTTTATGGGCGTTGTAGGGATTGAACCTACGACCTTCTCGGTGTAAACGAGACGCTCTGCCACTGAGCTAAACGCCCGTATATTTTATTTTTGCCGCGGGGCAGAATCGAACTGCCGACGCCATCCTCTTCAGGGATGCGCTCTGCCACTGAGCTACCGCGGCAAGCAGTACCACTCCAGCGTAAAAATATATTAGCAGAATTGACCAATCTTGGCAAAAAGGATAAGATATTTTCAGAGGAGACAAAATATGTTTAAAGAAAAAACTGGGTTGTCTGCAATATCGCTTTTTTTGTGTGAAATTAAACAAATTCCTTTGTTGGGCAAAGAGGGAGAGATCGCGGCATTCGTAGAGTTGGAAAAAGCAAAAAACGTTTTGTTTAAAAAAGCTCTTTTTCTAAAGCCCGTTCGCGAACAGATGCTCTTTGATTTAAAAAATTTTGTTTTGGGTAAGAGCCATAATTCTCGTCCAAAAACGGATGAGGATAAAGATAATATTCGCACCGATCTTAATGCGGCTAAATCGCTCTTTAAGAAAATTAGCGGAACTCGCAAATCTTTATGGTGGAATATTATTCAGAATTCCGGAGTTTATTTTTCTCTCTGTAAACTTGAGCGGTGGATTAGCGGTTTGAAAGATCAAAATCTTTTTTCGGACGAGCTTGCTATGGTAACCGAAATCAGAAACCGTATAATGAAAGCTAATTTAAGGTTAGTGGTTGATATTGCCAAATCTTATCCAGCAAATTCATCTATAGATTTTTTGGATAAAATTAACGAGGGGAACATCGGGCTCATGAAAGCCGTCAGCATGTTCAATCTCTCTCTTGGCTATAAGTTTAGCACTTACGCTGTGTGGTGGATAAAGCAGTCAATTATTCGAGCTCTAGTTGAAAAAGGCCATGTAATCAGGATTCCAGTGAATAAGGCGCAAGAGAAAAGTAAAATTTCCCGAGTTTTTCTTGCTTTGGCTCAAAGTTACGGTCGCGAGCCCACCATGGTGGAACTGGCCAAAAAACTTAAGCGGTCTCAAAAACAGATTGCGGAAGTTCTGGCAATAGTAAAAGATCCATTTAGCTTAAATGATCCTATTGAGGATGGCGAAGGCGCGGCCGAATTCATTAATATTATAAAAGACAAAATAACACCTCCACTAGAAGACTCTACGGAAGAAAAAGAGAGAATGGAACTTGTAAACTTGGCGCTGCGCGAGCTTCCGCCACGAGAAGAAATTATTTTACGGATGCGTTTCGGAGTCGGATGCAATTATGATCATACCTTGGAAGAAGTGGGAAAAAGTTTTCATATGTCACGTGAACGGGTCAGGCAAATAGAAAAAACAGCAAAGAGAAAACTGAGATACCGATTACTTCGCAGAGGAATCCGTCCCAAAGCATTATTTATGTGATCTCCGAAAAAATATGAACGCCGGTCCCCCGGCGTTTTTCTATTTGTGAGTATTTTGTTAGCATACATTTATCGCGCCCATAGCTCAGTGGTAGAGCGTTTGCATGACACGCAAAAGGCCTGAGGTTCGATCCCTCATGGGCGCAAAAATTATTTTTTAGAACCCGCCTAGACTCCCGTCTAGACTCGACGAGGCTGACGGCGAGGCCGGCCGTTTTTGGAATTTTTTCCGAGAGCGTTTTTGGATTTTACGATTTCGTCAATAACGCCGTATTTTTTGGCTTCGTCTGGATCCATATAAAAATTTCTGTCGGCGTCTCGGTCTATCTGGGAAAAGGGCTGCTTGGTATGGTGCGCTAAAATTTTATTTATTTTTTCCTTAACATGCACGATGTGCTTGGCGTCAATCGCGATATCCGAAGCCTGCCCTTCGGAGGCGCCTAAAACCTGATGAATCATAATCTCTGAATTAGGCAGAGCGTATCTTTTCCCCGCGGTGCCTCCGGCCAAAAGTATAGCAGCGCCCGAAGCCGCGAAGCCGACGCAAAGAGTCGCCACATCCGGCTTGATGTGCTGCATTGTGTCATAAACCGCGAGTGTCGCCGAAACAGAGCCTCCAGGAGAATTAATATATAAATAAATATCCTTTTTAGGGTCCTGCAATTCCAAAAACAAAAGCTGGGCAATAATGGTATTAGCCACGGGGTCTATAATGGGGCCGCCCAAAAAAACAATGCGGTCCTTGAGCAATCTGGAATAAATGTCGTAGGCGCGTTCGCCGAACTGTTCTTTTTCAATGACCGTTGGGATTAAATAGGTGTTATACATTTCGTCTTCCATAAAATTTATACTAACAAAAAGCATTTGTGGTTTCAAGGCGTAATATTTTTTAAATAAAAAAGGGGCGCTGATTTCAGCAACCCCGCGAATCCGTTTCAATCTTCATTATCGCCGATCTCAACAAAGAAGCTTCCATCATGAGTTCGGCTAAGAAAAATCGCCTGTCCACTTTCTGTTTTAAGAATCAAGGTTCCCGGATTACGCCGAGAGAAGAAACTTTCGACCAACAAGGGCGTATTTTCTCCGTCTGTTTTTCGGCCCTCCGCTAAATGGTTTCTGACCTGGCCCTCAACAACTCGTCCAATCATTTTTCTCATTATCTTTCTCCTCCTTCCTTCGCAAAATTTTATAAAAATCTCTAATGAACTCAGCTCGTCCACATCCGCGATACATTAAAATTTATACTAGCATGGTTGTTTTAAAAAATAAAGAGCCGCCAGGTGGCTGGCAGCTTAAGCGGATCGTTGAACGTTTAAATTCAAATGATCTAGGAATTTAGGTTTAAAGAGCCGGCACCTACCTTCTTCTTTGTAACACAAAACGCAATGCTCATATGCCCGCTCTTCATCCGCGACAGCAATGCCGTCTTTGTGCCACGAGCGGACAACGCCGTTTTTATCAGGTTTTCTTATGTAAGGTTTTTTCTTGCAAAGAGGATAATATCTCTCTTTTCCCATAAAACACCTTGTCACCATGTGAAAAAATCTGCATAGCTCGTGACTAATAGCGTTTCGCCCCTTCTTTTTTGAAAGATCCAATTGTACTACCTCTCCCATTTTCTTTTTCCTTTCCGTCCATTCTCCGCCATTGTTTTTGTTTGTTTTATGCTTCCTCCTTTTTCACCCTATCATTTTTGTTTTTAAAAATCAAGTCCGCTCTAAATTATAAACGGAATTATGAGGAGGGCGACGATGTTGACCACTTTTATCATCGGATTAATCGCGGGACCGGCGGTGTCTTTGTATGGGTCGCCGACGGTGTCTCCGGTGACGGCGGCTTTATGCGCGTCCGAACCTTTGCCTCCGTAATTTCCTTCTTCAATAAATTTTTTGGCGTTATCCCAAGCGGCGCCTCCGGAAGTCATTGAGATCGCCATGAAAAATCCGGTAAGAATCACGCCGATTAAAAGCCCGCCCAAAGCTTTCGGTCCCAAAATAAATCCGACTAAAATTGTAACTAAAATCGGAAGCAACGCCGGCAAAATCATTTCTTTCAAGGCCGCGCCGGTTACAATATCCACTGTTTTGGCGTAATCCGGTTTTTGGGTTCCCGCCATGATGCCCGGCAATTCTTTAAATTGTCTCCGTACTTCTAAAACCACCGCTCCAGCCGCTCTGCCAACCGCGCGCATGGCCAAAGACCCGAAAATATATGGAAGCATCCCGCCGATAAATAAACCGGTGATGACCGAGGGGTCGGAAAGCCCAAAAACGGCGCCGGCGCCTTTTGAAATTAATTCCGAAGCGTAAGCGGAAAAAAGCACCATGGCGGCGAGCCCCGCCGAAGCGATGGCATAGCCCTTTGTGATGGCTTTGGTTGTGTTGCCCACGGCGTCCAATGGGTCGGTAATTTCGCGGACGCTTTTGGGCATACCGGCCATCTCGGCGATTCCTCCTGCGTTGTCGGTAATCGGTCCGAATGAATCAATGGCCACGATTATTCCGGTCATGGAAAGCATTGAAACCGCTGAGAATGCCACTCCGTAAAGACCAGCGAAATGATACGCGCCCCAAGCGGAAAAAGCGATAAGCAAAGCAGGCAAAGCGGTTGATTCCAAAGAATAGGCCAAGCCGATTATAATATTCGTGCCGTGGCCGGACTGCGAGCTTTTGGCGATATCTTTAACCGGGCGAAATTTTTTGGAAGTGTAATATTCGGTAATTAAAACAATTCCCAAAACCACAACGAGCCCCAAAAGAGACGCCAGGAAATAATCCGACGATTTGCCGGGGATTTTTACTATATTTTTAAATAATTCGTTCCCGGAGGTTCCAGGAACAATTACAAATTCTTTTATTGCGAAATAAAATCCGGCGGCCGAAAGAATCCCCGCCGCCGCCAAGCCTTTATATAATCCCAACATGATTTTTGTTTTTTCTGACACTTTTACAAAATAAAATCCGATGATTGAAGCAATAATCGCGACGCTGCCCAAAAACAAAGGAAGTAAAATTGCGGCGTCTGAACCGGAAAAAACCGAAGCGCCTAAAAGCATCGCGGCGATTAAAGTGACGGCGTAAGTTTCAAAAAGATCCGTCGCCATTCCTGCGCAATCGCCGACGTTGTCGCCGACCAAATCGGCAATCACCGCGGGGTTCCTGGGGTCGTCCTCCGGAATTCCGACCTCCGTTTTTCCAACCAAATCCGCGCCGACATCAGCCGCTTTGGTGTAAATTCCTCCGCCCAATCGCGAAAAAACGGAAATCAAAGATCCGCCGAATCCCACGCCGACTAAGGCGGCTAAATCATTTATCCAATTCCAAAATCCCGCGACAACCAAAAGGCCCAACCCCACAACCAAAAATCCAGTAACCGCGCCGCCTTTAAACGCCAAAGAAAAAGCCTTTTTTAAACCTGATTTCGCGCCCTCGGCAACACGGGAATTGGCCATCACGGCGGTTTTCATCCCCAAATAAGCCGCCAAGGACGATGCCAAAGCGCCGATTATGAAACCGATGGCGATATTTTTTCCCAAAAAAATCCACAAAAGCAGGGCGATTGCTACGCCTACTATTAATACGGATTTAAACTGCCTTTTTAAAAAGGCACCTGACCCAACGCGGATGGCTTCGGCGATTTCTTTCATTTTGTCATCTCCCTCCGGCGCTCTTTTTACGCTTCTCCTCAAACCCAGCGCGAAAAGTATTGATAATATTCCTGTCCCTATGGCAAAATATTCTATGGTCATACCAGGTAGTAGAACTTCGCGTTAATGATAATGGCTGCTCGGTAGCGACGCGAAGTTTCACTACCTGGCATAATGGTTATTAGTATAATAAATTTTTATAAAAAATAAAAGCCCCAGTATTGTTACCTGAAGCTTTCCAGATCCTCAGTTTGTTTATCTCTCAATTTTTCTCAAGAGAATGGCCAGCTTACAGCCTTTTACATGGGTAATCTCGGTTAACCCCACTGCTATAGCCATTTTCCGTACATAGCCCTGGTTTTCCCATCTGGCATCTTTTCTGTTTGATCAAGCGTTGGCAGATGGCTAAATTGTTTGTTGGGTTCACCGGCAGGCGTGAAATCAAGAGCACATAATAGCCCCTTACTGAGATTGAGTTCATGAGTAGCCAGATAAATAGAGACATGCGCAACCAGTTTTTCAAACTCAAATCTGGAAAGTCCGGCTTCGAGTTCCATCAAACTTGCTATCGCATTCTCTGCAACTTTATTCTGACGCATTTCTGTAAGGGTTATCTTGTTACGATCCAATACTGAAGCAAGAAGTCTGTAAAACTGATTTCTTTCCTGTTCATCATTCAGATTCATAATTTATTCTCCTTTTTATTTTGTCTTTCTTAGTTATTGTTTTTAAGGTACTTAGTTTCTTGTTCAATGATAGTATATTATTAAACACTTGTCAAGCGCTTTTGGTAGTTTTTAGCGAAAAAAGACCCAAAATGTCTAAAAAGCCCTTATTTAGAGCCATTTTTTGGACTGGCCATTTTTGGGTTTTAACGCCCCCTAGCCCCCTCTTACATTAAGAGGGGGAATTTTCTCCCCCTTAGAGTAAGGGGGATTAAGGGGGTTACTCCCCCGCGATTCCTTCTCCTGAAACTTCGCCTTCGCTGGTCGCTTCGGCGACGGTTTCGCCAGTGCGCGAGCGGATGTCAATTTTATATCCGGTGAGTTTAACGGCCAAGCGGACATTCTGCCCGCCTTTGCCGATTGCCAGAGAAAGCTGATCTTCGGCCACGGTAACTTTAGCGTGTTTGATATCTTCGTCAATTTCCACTTCCAGCGCTTTGGCCGGAGAAATCGCGGATGAAATAAATCTTTCCTTGTCTTCCGACCATGGGATGATGTCTATTTTTTCTCCGCCCAATTCAGCGATCACGGTTGTCACGCGGACGCCTTTTTGCCCGACGCATGAGCCGACCGGGTCAATATTTTCTTCTTTGGATGAAACAGCAATTTTGGTGCGGCTACCGGCTTCCCGGGCAACATTTTTTATCTCAACCGCGCCCGAAGCGATTTCCGGAACTTCAATTTCAAAAAGTTTTGAAACCAGCTGAGGATGCGATCTGGAAAGATAAACACCGGGACCGCGCGGCATTTTTTCCGCTTTTAAAAGCAATACTTTGATTCTTTCGCCGATTCTGTATCTTTCGCCGCGCACCTGCTCGTCGGGCGGGAGCACGCCGATGGTTCTTCCTAAATCCAAAAATACCAGCCGGCCTTCCACTCTTTGCACTATACCGCTGATTACCTCGCCTTCTTTTTCTTTGAATTCGTCAAACACGGAATCTCTTTCGGCTTCGCGGACTCTTTGCAAAATAACCTGTTTGGCGGTCTGCGCCGCGATTCTTCCGTAATCTTCTTTGGATTCCAGCGGAAAAGTAAGCTCATCGCCGACTTTTGCGTCCTTCTTGGTTTTTTTGGCGTCGGCCAACATAATGTGCCGGTCGGAGTTGAAGCGGACTTTTCTAATTTCGCCAGCCTCGCCGATTTCGCTTTCTCCGCCCAAAGCTTCCCGAGCCGCCTCTTTTACAGTCCATTTTTCTGTTTCCCCGCCCAAACCTGCGGATTGTGGCGGGCTCGCCTGAATGCCTTGGCTTTCGGCGAGTTCCACGGCGATTTCTTCTTCGGATTTAATCATAGATTCGTCCACAACAAGCTTTACCTGCCAAAATTCTGCTTTGCCTGTCGCGATATCAAATTTGGCGCGGATTAACTGCGTTTTTTTGCCGTAATCTCTTTTATAAGCGGCGGCCAAAGCCATATCAATCGTCTCCAGAATTTTTTCCTTGGAGATGCCTTTTTCGGAGGCCAACTGGTCCAACGCCGCGTTGAAATTTTTTATGTCTAACATATTATTAATATTATTTTGTAAAACCTATCTGTCCTTTTGGTTTACTTTCTTGTATAAGAAGCTGTTTTAATACGTCAAAAACTTGCCTTAATTTAGCGTCGTATTTTTTTTCCATATTTTCTATCTTTACCCTTAACCCTTTGTTGGTCGCCAGTAATTCTCTTAATTTAGTAAAAGTTCTTATAACTTGGATATTTACTTGTATGGCTCTGTCGCTGTTTAAAACGCTGGAAAGCATAGCTACGCCTTGCTCAGTAAAAGCGTGCGGCAGATAGCGTCTCCCGCCCCAACTTGAGGTTTCAATTTGTGACCTCAAGTTTTTAAATTCCTTTTCTGATAGCTGAAACATAAAATCTGGCGGGAAGCGGTCAATGTTTCTTTTGACTGCTAGGTTAAGCACTTTGGTTCCAACCTCATACAGCTCGGCGAGATCTTTGTCTATCATCACCCTTCTGCCCTTGATTAAAAATATCCTACTGATAATCCGCTCGCTCGGTATTGTTATAACGCCTCTTTTATAAAAACCGCTTTTTGTTTTGCCCATATTTTTTAAAATTAAAAGCCCATCGTAATGATGGACTCTTTTAAGCTTAGCAAGGATAGGAAGAGATGTCAAATCTCCCGATTCGCTTCAGTGATAATGAAAGCTTTATTTAGCAGAATTTCGCCACTGATTTCTTTTGTTTTCTTCCATTCTTGACCATTGCTTCGCCATAACTTCGTCAGAAAGTTTTTTATCTTTCGGCAACATTATACTTGCCTTCTCCGATGTAGGCAGATTATCCATATGACGGATGCCGTTTGATGTCATAACAAAATATTCTCCTTCTATTTCTCTTTCTATTTTTATGTATTTGCTATCGTTTAGTGTGGAGCAATCTTTAATTTCTAGCTTGGAAAGTATTGTTTTTGTCTTATCTCTCGGTGGCAAGTTTTGAATGCGCAGTAAATCTAAATATTTCAATACCATTTTTTCCTCATTACTCAGAAGATTATCGGAGATACTATTAGCAAGAGTAATTTTATCTCTCCCAACAACGTCGCCATCAACATTGGCTTTTTTAATAACTTGTTTGGTGGAAGGAGAATTCTTTCTATTAAGAAAGTTTAAATGAAGTGCGCCAAGAATTTTATCAATGATATGCATATATTTTATTTTTTAAACATCACATCAAGTTTTTCTTGGTTTTTGACTCTATTTATTATTTGTAAATTAGACTTATTTAGTTCCTCTTTTATATATTTAATTGTTTCTGGATCTTTTTCTGTTTTTAACAGATCACTTATTATTTCTTTATAAAGTTTAATTGCTTTAATTCTTCCTTTAATACCACTTGCAAAAAAACAAAAAATTAAAATCCCTAATGAAACATACCAAGGAAACACAGTTGTTCTAATGGAAACAATAACAGCGACAATAAGAATTGAATAAGCGATATAAAAATAAGCACGCGGGTTTTTTATAAAACCTTCGGGCGTTTCTGAAAGAAAACCCAACCTTGAAATAGTGAGCCACTCCTCCAGTTTGAGAGAAAACAAGAAATATATTAAAACCAAAACTAAAAATAATAAATCATACATATAATACCCCACCATAGCTCAAAATCACCTGATTTTCAAGGCGATGGGTATTTTATTAGGTTGAGCCTTGCGCACTTACAGTTATCAACCTTAAACTTGAATTGTAAGTTTGAGCGCTATCGCCCTCAGATTTAGAATTGGCTTAACACGGTTTTAATAATTTCAAAACCGCCGGGTTTTCAGGGCGCATGTTATACTTATTCATATGGCTGGTGGGTTTGTTGAAAGTTTGAATCTTAAAAAAACTTGCGCCGAGTATCGGGTGGGACTTTGGCAATGCCCCCAGTTTTTATTTTTGGTAATGGGCGCGGTTATTATTTCGGCCATAATGGTCACTTATATCGTGGCTAGCCGTTACGAAGAGCCGGAAATCGCGTCCTTGGTGGTTTTAGTTCTCGCCGCGATTTTATTCGCCATCGGTAATTTAATAGTGCGCGCTTTTGAACAAGTGGCTTTGTCTTCGCGTTCCAAATCCGAGTTTATAAGTATAATGTCTCATCAATTGCGCTCGCCCTTGTCTGCAGTAAAATGGCAGGTGAATTTTTTACTTTCGGATGCTCAAAGAAAAACACCGGATGCGGCCTCGATGCAAAAATATCTCCAAACGGTGTATGATCAAAATGAGCGGATGATTAGGTCGGTAAACGATCTTTTAGAGGTCAACCGCATAGAGGACAACGACCTTGTTTTGCGCCCTACGCTTTTTTCCATAGAGGATATCACCAAAAAGATCGCGGGCGAATATAAAAGTTTTGCCGCGGCCAGCAATGTTAATATAGAAGTAGCCGTCACGGGTTTGGCGCCTACCATATATGCCGATGAAGAAAGAATCAAGTATGTGATGGAGCATCTCATGGACAATGCCGTAAGATACAGTTCCATGGGTGGTAAGGTTTCCATAAGTATTGCGGTTGAAGGCGGTAAGCTGGTTTGGAAAATTATTGACCAAGGCGCCGGCATTCCGCCAAAAGATCAGAAAAGGATTTTTGAAAAATTTTTCCGCTCGGACCAAGCTTTGCGATATCAAACAGAGGGTTCGGGCGTGGGGCTTTTTATCGTAAAATCTATTATAAAAAAATCCGGCGGAGAAGTAGGTTTCACTTCGTCGCTAGGCCAAGGGTCGATGTTTTGGTTCCAATTACCAATTAAAAATAACGTATGAAAAAGATTTTATTTGTTGAAGACGAGGAAGCTCTGCAGCGCGCCATGGGCGACATGCTGGAGCGGGCTGGCTATACTGTGCTCAAGGCTTTGGACGGAGAGGCGGGGCTCGCCATGGCCAAAAAAGAAATTCCCGATTTGATTCTTTTGGATTTGGTTTTGCCGAAAAAGAACGGCTTTGAATTTCTTGAGGAAATAAAAAAAGACGCATCTGCTAAAAATATTCCGGTGATCGTGCTGACCAATTTGGAGGGCAGCGCCGAAGTGGAGCGGGCTTTATCTTTGGGCGCCACCACTTATTTGGTTAAAGCTAATTACAAATTAGACGAACTTCTCGGAAAAATTGAGATAATCTTGGGCCATCACGCAAAATAAAAAATGAAAATAGAAGAGCAACAATTGAAGGCCTTCCTCTTAGATTCGGAGCTGGTAAAAAAAGAAGATATTAAAAAGGCCGAAACGGAAGCCAAGAAAAGCGGCAAAAAAATAGACGATGTTCTTTTAGCTTGGGGAAAAATAAACGAGGAAGAGCTGGCGCGATTAAAAGCTTATATTTTAGGGATTCCCTTCGTGAACCTGGAAGGGGAAAAAATTGACGCGAAAGTGCTGGCCGTGATTCCCGAGCCCATCGCCAAAAAACATAATATTGTTTCATTTAAAAAAAACGGCAGCAATTTGGAGGTGGCTATGCTGGATCCAGAAGATCTTGTGACTATTGAATTTATCAAAAAAACCGCGGATTTTAAAATTTTTCCACGCCTGACCAATGTCGCTTCCATGAAATACGTCCTTTCGCAGTACCAGAAAAGCTTGGCGGCGGAATTTGGAGAAATTATAAAAGTGGATAGCGAGACGCTGGCCACGGTGCTTAAAGAACCTGGTGACGAAGTTGATGTTGAAGATTTAAAAAAAACCGCGGAGGATTTGCCCATCGTCCGCATCGTGGATACTTTAATAAGGCACGCAATTTTACAGCGCTCTTCCGACATTCATATTGAGCCCACGGAAAAAGAAGTTTTGGTAAGATATCGCATAGACGGAATTTTGCACAACGCCATGGTTCTGCCCAAGCAGGTGACTTCTGGAATTGTGGCTCGCATCAAAGTTTTGGCAAATTTAAAATTGGACGAGCATCGCCTGCCGCAGGACGGCCGTTTTAAAATTGAAACTACAGAGTACAAATATTCTTTGCGCGTTTCCATACTGCCTGTTTTTGACGGCGAAAAAGTCGTAATGCGGCTCCTTCCGGAAAATGCCAAAGGGTTCACTTTAGAAGATTTGGGTTTTCACGGAGAAGCTTTGGAGGCGCTTTATAAAAATATTAAAAAGCCATTGGGGATGATTTTGGCCACAGGCCCCACGGGCTCCGGGAAAACCACCACGCTTTACACTATTTTATCTTTGCTCAACCTTCCCGGAGTAAATATTTCAACAATTGAGGACCCGGTTGAATACAGGATGCCAAGAGTCAATCAAACGCAGGTCAGGCCGGATATCGGACTTTCTTTTGCTACTGGACTTCGTTCGCTGGTTCGCCAGGACCCGGATATTATTATGGTGGGAGAAATTCGCGATACCGAAACCGCCAACTTGGCCATCAATGCGGCGCTCACCGGCCATTTGGTGCTTTCATCGCTCCACACCAATTCCGCCGCCGGGTCTTTGCCTAGACTTTTGGATATGAAAGTGGAGCCGTTTTTAATAGTTTCCACCACCAATGCCATAATTGCCCAAAGATTAGTGCGAAAGCTCTGTGGGGAGCCGGAAAAACATATTCTTACCGAAGCCGAGATAAAAAAATTAGGCGAGCACGTGGATTTGGAGCGGGTTTTGGAATTTTTGAAAAAAGAAAAAATAGTTTCGCTCAAAGCAGTTTGGAAAGATATTCCCTTTTTTAGGCCGAAGCTTACGGCGGAATGCCAAGACGGCTATTCCGACCGCATCGGCATTCATGAGGTTTTGGAAATGACTCCGACAATCAAGGATTTGCTTATGAAGAGCGCCACCTCCGACCAGATTGAGGAGCAGGCAAAAAAAGAAGGCATGATGACCATGGTGGAGGATGGCATAACGAAATGCGTTCAAGGGCTCACAACCATAGAAGAAGTGTTTAGGGTGACAATGGAATAAACCTATGCCTCTCTATCATTATAAAGCGCGGGATAAGGAAGGGCGGGATGTTGAAGGTGAAAGGGAAGGAAAAGACAAATATGATTTGGCTCATGCTTTGCGCGCGGAGGGAATGACGCCGCTTTTTGTTTTGGAAGCAGGAGTGTCTGGCAGGAAAAAAACTTTAAACAATTATATTCCGGATTTTCTTAAAAGGATTTCTTTGGAGGAAAAGCTGAATTTCACCAGAAACATCGCCGTGATGATTGGCGCAGGCGTGAGCTTGGCCAAGGCTTTGGAAGTCATGGCGCGGCAGACCGCGAACGAAAAATTTAAAATAGTCATACTCACCATGGCAGAGGCCATCAAAAAAGGCAAAAATTTTTCGGACGCTCTGGGGGAGCACCCAGAAGTTTTTCCGAAATTTTATCAGGAGATGGCCAGAGCCGGCGAAAAATCTGGAAAACTGGAGGAATCTTTAAAGCTGGTAGCTTTGCAGTTAAAAAAAGATTACACGCTTCGGAGAAAAATTAGAAGCGCGATGGTATATCCAGCCATTATAATGATTGCCATGGTCGGCATCGGAATTTTAATGATGATTTATGTGGTGCCGACATTAGTTTCAACTTTTAAAGAGCTTAATGTGACATTGCCGCTCTCAACTAGATTTATTATTTTTATAAGCGAATCTATTTTGCAAAGCGGCCTGATTTTTTTATTGGCCACGGCTATCTTGGGATATTTTATTTACCGCTGGGGAAAATCACAAATTGGCAAAGAACAGATTGATTGGATTCTTACCCGCCTGCCGGTGATCAAGGGCATCAACCAAAAATTCAACGCGGCCAGGACTTGCCGCACCTTGAGCTCTCTGATTTCTTCCGGCGTGAATATTTTGGAAGCTATATCAATCACTAAAGAAGTTTTGCAAAATCATTTTTATCAAAATATTTTGGAAGACGCCCGCCTGAAAATCCAGCGCGGCGAAACCATCTCGCGGGCATTTTTGAGTTCAGAGAGTCTTTACCCTCCACTGGTGGGAGAAATGACGGCCATTGGAGAGGAAACCGGAGAACTTTCCCAGATGCTTTTGCGGCTCGCGTCATTTTATGAAAGCGAGGTCAGCCAGGCCACTAAAGACCTCTCCACAATTATTGAGCCCTTGCTGATGATTGTCATTGGCATTATCGTTGGATTTTTCGCCGTGTCCATGATTTCTCCGATGTATAATTTAGTGGGAGCGTTTTAATTTATGAAAGGCATAACACTAATTGAGCTTTTGGTGAGTATTTCAATAATCGCGGTAATAGCTACGATTTTTATTTCCGCTTTTTCAACATTTCGCGAAAATAGCCAGCTTTCGGAAGCGCAATCCGCGATTATCGGCTTGTTAAAAGACGCGCGGAGCCGGACGCTTTCTTCGCAAAATAAAAGCAACTACGGCATTCATTTTGAAACGGCCAAAGCAGTTCTTTTTAAGGGCGATATTTATAATTCGGCAGACGCTTCTAACGAGCCATATTTTCTGCCAACTGCCGTTCAAATTGGCGCCATAAATCTTACCAATGGGGTGGTGGACACGGTTTTTACCCGCCTTTTGGGCACAACAACCGCTTCGGGCACCGTGACTATTTCTTCAAAACGCACTGGCGGCTCCTTCCGCGTCATAACGATTCTGGGCACAGGCAACGCGCAATAATTTATGGTAAAATAACATCATGAAAGGTTTTGGCATTTTAGAAATTGTAATTGCGGTTTCAATAATCAGCGCCACGATTTTTTCGCTGTCCTTTGTTTTTATTATTTCCAGCCGCCTGGAAGAAGCATCTTTAAATAAAATCCGGGCCAATTTTCTTGCCGAAGAAGGTCTGGAAGCTACGCGATTTTTGCGCGACCAAAGCTGGGCAACTAATCTAGGAGGCCTTTCAATCGGCACAACTTATTATCTATCCTTCAACGCAGTAAACTCCGTTTGGTCTATCAATACATCCAACCCTGGCCTTATTGATAATTTATTTTTAAGAAAAGTGACGGCGGAAAATGTTTGTAGAAACGACTCTTATGACATTGTAAGCTCCTGCGGGACATTGGATCCGGATACAAAAAAAATAAATGTATCCGTTGAGTGGCTGGAGCGCGGCTCAACCGCAACTATAAGCGCGAGCACGTATTTATCGGATATTTTTGATAATTAAAATATGCGCGGATATACATTATTGGAAACAGTGATCTATGTGGGTATTTTAGCGGTTATCGCCGTCTTGGCTTTGGGGTCAATACTTTCCGTTTACAAAGCTTTCGGAAAAACAAAAATAGAAAGAAAACTGGCTTTGAACGGTGACATCGCTGTTGAGAGAATGGTGCGCAGTGTCCGTTCGGCGACCAGCACTGATACATCGGTGAGCGTTTTCGGCATCCACCCCGGAATTTTAAAAATCGGCGGGACGAAATTTTCGCTTTTGGGGTCGGTTTTACAAGTTACAGAGAACGGAGAAGCTCCGCAAGATTTAACATCTGACGTGAATGTCAGCAGTTTAGTATTTTACCGCACAGTTTCCGCGAATTCCGAAATAATAAAAATAGAGCTGGCGCTTCAGGCTGGGACTGGAATATTCCAAAAAAGTAAAAATTTTTACGGGTCGGCGGTATTAAGAGGAGCGTATTAAATCTTGAAACATGAAACTTAAAACGCAAAATCAGGAACAAGTCCGGCAAAAAACAGGGCAAGCAGCTTTGATTGCGGTGATGCTAATGCTGATAATTATGCTTTCGGCTATTTTTGGAGCTTCGTCAGTTGCTTTAAAAGAGGCCAAGGTTGCCGAAGAAAATAAAAAATCAAAGCTCTCATTTTTTGCGGCCGAAGCCGGATTGGAAGACGCCGTTTACAGGCTGAAAAGGGGCAAAATCGTCAGTTCTTCTTTTTCCATTTTGCTAAACGGCGCGACTTCCAACACCACCGTCACTTCTGCCGGCGGTCGGCGAGACGTGTATTCCGAAGGTGATCTTGCTGGAAATGTGCGTGCCTTAAACGCCGCGCTTTTAAATAGCGACGGGGTGAGCTTTTATTACGGAGTGCAAGTGGGAGACGGCGGGCTTGAAATGAGCAATAACTCCACAATCAACGGCAATGTTTTTTCAAACGGAAGTATTGTCGGAAGCAACGGGACGATTATTACGGGGGACGCGATTGTGGCAGGAGGCATCAACACAAATCCCAGCTTGGAATGGGCAATTCAAAATTCGGACAATTTTTTTGCCACAGCGACCGGAAATAGGGATATAACGCAGTCTTTTATCGCCAACGCCACCAATAAGCTTAACAAGGTTGCGGTTTATTTGGGAAAAGTCGGCAATCCCACATCAAATATCACTTTGAGAATAAATACCGACAATGGAAATAAGCCATCAACAACAAGCATCGCGAGCGCCACAATACAATACACGTCAGTCGGATTGACGCCAGGATGGATAGGTGTCGCGCTTCCTTCCCCGCCGAATATCACTAATGGCACAAAATACTGGATAGTTTTGGATTATGGTTCAAACTCCGCTTCCAATTATTGGAATTGGAGAAAAGATTCTTCCGACAATTATTTAAATAACACCGGCAAATATACTTCAAACTGCTGTTCCGGAAACCCTGTTTGGACGAACGTGGGCGGTGATTTGGCATTTCAAGCTTGGATAGGTGGAGTAAACACAAAAATTGATGGATTAACCATAGGAAACGCGAGTTCAGGAACCGGGCGCGCGAATTTATTTGTTAACACAACAATACACGGCTCCGCGTGCCCGAACCAATATTGCATAGTGGAAAATCCAGCAAGAGAAGAAATGCCTATATCGGCTGGGCTGATACAGGATTGGAAAGACGCTGCGGCGACGGGAGGCATATGTGTACAACCGCAATGCGATGCACTTGGCAACCTTTTTCTTTCCAATGGAGCATCAGCCAATCTCGGCCCGATAAAAATAAACGGAAATTTAACACTTTCAAATAATGCCACATTGACTGTTACTGGAGTCATTTGGGTAGCGGGAAATATAAACGTTTCAAATAATTGCAATGTGCGCTTAAGCCCGAGTTACGGAAGTTTATCTGGCATGATAGTTACTGATGGAACGGTGCGCGTGTCTAATAACTGCGTTTTTTCCGGGTCGGGGACTACAGGGAGTTATATAATGCTCCTTTCAGCTAAAAACGCTCCGACATCCGATGTTATAGAAGTAAACAACAACGCGACCGGAGTAATTTATTACGCCAGCAACGGACGGATTGAATTTGAAAATAACGCTGCCGCCAAAGAAGCCGTCGCTTACGGAATAGATATGGAAAACGGGGCTACGATTACTTACGAAACCGGCTTGGCTAACATCAATTTTTCCTCCGGACCGTCGGGAGGATGGGATATTAATAGCTGGCAAGAAACTTTACCGCAATGATGATGCCAAGTTTTTTACGGCTTCCCATTTACGCTTTTGAGCTTTCCGACAAGTCTTACAAATACCTGCGCTTGAAAGAAGAGCGCGGCGGGATTGTGTTGGACGATTTTGGCGAGGGCGAGATCGCCGCCGGAGTTATAGAGCACGGAGAAATCAAAAAAAAGGACATACTCAAAGCGCTTTTAAAAGAACTTTTTTCCAAAAAAAATATACATTTTACGGCAATTTCTTTGCCGGAAGAAAAAGGATTTTTGGAAAACATCCAGCTTACGGGAATTAAAGAGAGTGAACTGCGCCAAGCCTTGGAACTGCAATTGGAAGAGCACGTGCCCTTGCCGCCTTCCGAGGTGATTTTTGATTATATTTTGGCGCGTAACGAAAAAAATCATTTAGACGTGGCGCTCAACGCTTTTCCGCGCGCTTTGGTTGAAGATTATCTTGAAGTTTTTTCCTCGGCTGGCGTTTCGCCGACTTTTATGGAATCAGAGCTCACCGCCGCGACAAGATCAATAGTGCCACAGGACTTCGCTTCGCCCGCCATGGTGCTGGATTGGGGCAAAACCAGAATTAGTTTTTTTATCGTGGAGAACCGCGTTTTAAGATTCGCCTCCACAGTGCCTATAGGCGGCGAGATGCTGGATCAAGCCATAGCCAAAAATTTAAACGTGAGCCTTGAAGAAGCCCAAAAATTAAAAGCCAAAAAAGGATTTTTGCAGGACAAGGATTCTTTACCGGTGTTTCAGGCGATTGTGCCAGTTGTTACAGCCATACGCGAAGAAGCGGAAAAATATATTAATTTTTGGCAAACCCATTCGGAAAATAAGGAAGCGCCAAAAAAACTTTTTCTTTCGGGTGGGGACGCTAATCTGCCTGGCTTGCCGCAATATCTGGAGCAAGAGCTGGGTTTGCCGGTGGTTATGGCCAATCCTTGGGTCAACGTGAAATTTCCAAAATACTATCTGCCCAATTTGGAATTTAAAGACGCCGTCCGTTTCTCGATTTCCATCGGCATGGCTTTGGCCGCGATGGATAAAGAAAAAACCATATGAACTTACTTACTCCAAATTATGAAAAAGAATTCCGCCACGAGAAAATTATCCGTGTTTGGATAAGCTTCCTTATAATTTTGATAATCGTCGCCGCTACCGGACTGGTTTTTATGCTGCCGTCTTATTTCGCGCTCGCGCTTTCCAAGGACGATATTTTGCGCAGGCTTCAGGCCGAAGAAAAAGTATTTGAAAAAAAAGAATTTAAAAGCCTGGAAGAAAAAATAACGTCTTTAAACGAGAAAATTTTCACTTTTGAAAAGAGCGAAAAAAGGCGGCATGATTTCGCGCCACTTTTAAATAAAATCGCGATCAATACCGTTTCCGGCATCAGCTTAACTTTGATTACTTTAAGTAAAAATGAGCAGGGGCTCTTCACTTTTTCCGTGACGGGAGAAACGGACGCCAGAGACAATCTTTTAAAATACATCGATCGTTTGAGAGCGGTTAAGGAATTTTCTTCGATAAATTCTCCAGTTGCTAATTTGCTTAAGGAAAATAAAGCTTCTTTTTCCTTGGAAATTAAAATTAATCCCGAGGCCTACAAATATGAATCTGTTAAATAACAAAAAACCCTTTTGGGCGCTGGCGGCGGGATTTACGATACTGGCCATATTGGGCGCTTTGATTTGGTTTACTTACGGAAAAATACAGCAGGCCAGCGCCGTTTCCGCGGAAGCCGAAGGCAAAATCGCCCTCTTGGAAAAAAAGGAGCGTGAATTTTCTTTAGCCGAATCAAACCTCAAAGATTTCGGCCCGGAAATTGATCTTTTGGACGGTGCTTTTCTTTCTGAGGGCACTTTCGTTGATTTTTTACGCCTTTTGGAAAGCCTGGCCAAAAAAACGGGAGTTAAATTTTCCGCCCAGAACGCCAAGCTGCCTCAATCGGATAAAGAAATAGCCAGCTTGAATTTTGAAATAACTGGAAATTTCCGCGGAGTTGCCGATTTTTTCGCGCTGCTTGATAAAATTCCCTACGCTGGCATTGTTGATAGCGCCATTATTTCTCCCAAAGCCGATGGGCAAAAAAGAACCGGCGTGATTACCGCTAGGATAAATTATATTATATTTAATTTCAAAATATGAAGTTAAAAAATTTATTTTCAAAAATAGGGCGCAGGCCGCAGGGTCCCGTAACCATAGAATCAATCTGGACAGCGGGTTTGGTAATCGCCCTAGTTTTACTTTTAGCGGCGCTTTGGGCGGATTATTTTCTTATCTATAAAAAATTCGTGGTGGAGAAATTATTACCGGCGCAATTTGAGGCTTCCGGGTCTTTTCTTAAAAAAACCAATCTGGAAAATGCCGGGAAAAAACTCCGCGAGAGAAAAACATTTTTGGATAATCCAACTTCTCAATTTGTGGAAAGCCCTTTTTGATGTTAGAATTTTTCCGAGTACGAGCTTTTCTCCTCGTAGTTCAATGGATAGAACGGCGCTCTTCTAAGGCGTATATGGGGGTTCGATTCCCTCCGAGGGGATAAAAAATATTTAAATTTAAAAAATCGTATTAAAAACTTGCTGTTTTAGGCACAAACATTTGTCGAGTTTGAATGAGAATGTAAGTTATATTATGATTACGATACATGAGCTATGAACTTACAAAACACGCGAGAGAACGAATGGAGGAACGGACTATATCTAAAGAGCTCATTGAGGAGGCCTTGCGTAACCCTACAAAAGTTTGGTATGATGAAGATGGCAGGATTCTTATCAAAAAGTTATATAAGAAAAAAGACAAGGAAAGGCTTTTGCTCATCATCGGCGAGAAAGCTAACGGAAAATTAAAAATTATTACTATTATTGAGACATCAAAGATTAAAAAATATTTATGAAAAAGAATAAACCCAAAATTTCATATGACAAAGAGAGCAAGGTGCTAATGGTAGAACTGAAACCAGCAAAAAGCGTGGATTCAGATATTCATGGCAACATTGTTATTGATTATGACAAAAAAGGAGAAGCCATCAGAGTTAATTTCTATCAGTTTAACTTTGAGGAATTTGCGAAAGGGCTTAGATCCTTAAAAGAATTTGCACGAGATTCCCGCGCCGCCCTCATTACCAGATAAAGAACCCGGAGAAAAACATCGGCGCGAACCATATTTTGATTTTGGGGGACGGGAAATTTTTTAATCCTAGAATCTATAAAATTTAGGCCTTGAAACAGCAGAGATGCTGATTTTTTGTGGGCTTGACTTCCAGTCCATAATATGCTATTCTCAACGGCATCGGAATCATGGTAGAAACCTTGTAAATCCGGTAACCCCGCCACGAGGGCATCGTGGTAACTCAGTACCTTGAAGGAGGAGTCAAATGACTCAAAACAATCAGGTCGTTGCCAGTGTTCTGGAAGTTCTCGAAGGAGTGGGGCTCAATCACTCCTGTACGATGGGCAAGGCGGTCATCCTGGAGGGAGGTCTCAGTGATCACATGAAAGCCCTTCGCGTCTCCACCTTTCGTGACGCCATCACGGGCGGCACCGGATTCATCAACCGCCCTGTCGTCCAGCAGAACATGCTTCCGGCTCGCCGAGCTTTGCTCGCCCATGTCGCGAGTGTCCTGCAGGAGAAGGGAGCCACTCTCAAGAGTAAGGAGGACTTTCACGGCCCTACGGTGGACGAGGTTTACCACTTCGTCATCGAGGGTCAGGAAGTCGACCTCGTGCTCATGCCGGGCTGAACCAGGCATGCGACATTCCCCGAGCCCTTGCGAAACACGTTTTCGCTCGGGGCTCTTCTTTTTTCTAAAATCATTGTAATTTTCATAAAAATTGATTATTCTTTAGGTATTCGCTTTGCGAATTCTGAATTAGTTGCCGCCAAAGAAAAATTGGAAATTGTTATCGGTGCGGCTTCGCCGCAAATTCTAAATTTTTTCGTGGGGGGAATTCCTCGCCGCCTGCGGCGGCGAAAACCGTTCGAACTATCTCAAGAATACCGCGAAAACATGAAATTGACAGAAAAAATATCAAAAGTATTTATAGAAACACTGCCAATATTTTTTGGAATACTCTTGTCATATTTATTTTGGGAAAATAATATGTTGCTTTTTATAATTTATCTTGCGTTAACTTTGGGCTTGATTTATTTTCATAAGGACAAAATCGAATTTATTATTTTCGCATATGGTATTTTGGTCGGCGCAATCGTTGAAATTATCGGCACTCAAGTTAGTGGCTATCAATCTTTTACGAAACCTGATTTTGGGGGTATTCCTATATGGCTGCCTGTTGTTTGGGGATATGGCTTTGTTGCAATGAAACGAATCAGTTTCGTTCTTAAAAACTTATAAGTTTCTAATTTGCAATCTCCACACTATAGCTGGCAAATTGCAAATTCTATTTATCGCTAAAAAATTTAATGTGATGAGTATACTCGTTTTTGCTCGATCGTAGCAAATTGAGTATATATGTTTTTGTCTTTAGTTTCTTTAGTTTTAAGTATTTTTACTATTTACTCATTCTTCACTTTGAGTTTTGAGATGCGGGCTTTGTCCAGTTTGGGGAGTTTGATAGTTAAAAGGCCGTTTTTCATTGTCGCTTCCGCTTCGTCGGAATCAACTTCCTGCGGAAGCAAAATGGAACGTGAAAACGCGCCCCAATAAAGTTCTTGATAAAAATAGTCGTTGCCGGAAATTTCCTTTTGGCGCTCGCGCTTTCCGCGGAGCGTTACCATATCATGCGTTACCTCCACATCCAAATCATCTAATCTTACCCCACCCACAATCGCTTGCACCATAATTTCTTCCGGCGTTTGCCAGACGTCAATCGTAAGCTGGCCTTCCTCGTCTTGAGGCAGGTCATGTTTCTGGGTTTTGTGGAGCATTCCGGATTCCTCAACCGGTTCCACTTTAACGCTCCCGGTAAGCCGTTCAAAAAATGATCTTTTTTCCATATAAGTTATATTTTAGCACGTTTAGCTCTTTCAAATAAAACCAGGGCAATGGCGGCGCCCAAAATTACGAATGATGTAATCCAAATCTGGTTCAGCACGCCACCTACGCTTTTTATTATAAAAAAATTATAAAAACCGTGCAACAAGGTGGCGAAAAATAACCCAATAAACAGCTCTCGGAGCCGTCGCTCCTTGTGAAAAAACGAAAAAGCGAACGCGGAGCCTATGATTGCCGTGGCCGAAACGTGAATCAATAGGGCATTGATAAACCGGAAAGCGCTGACCATGACGGATTGGGTTACGCCGACTTTCAGAGACTCGCCCAAAAATAAAATATTTTCCAGCGCCGCGAAACCCAAAGCGGCCGCGACCATGTAAATCATGGCGTCCACGGGCTCGTCAAAATATTTGCTGCGGATGGCCGTAAAAAAAGCCGCGGCGGTTTTGGTGATTTCCTCCAAAAAAGCGAACCCGAAAATATTTAATATTGAGAACCAAAAAGCTCCGTATCCGAAAAATTTTTGGAAAACATTATTTGCCGAAGAAAAACTATTTTCCAAAATTATCGCCACAACCACTCCTAGCATGCCGGCAAGAAACACTAGTAAAATTTCCCGGCGCGGCTCTGGATGGTCATCCTCTTTCAGCCAAAACCAAAGCCAAAAAAGTGAAGGCAGAAATGCCAGCGCTCCCGCCAAAAAAATATAAGCTAGGAAATCCATGATTCTGTCATCAGCATAGTCCTGTTAAATTTTTGCCAGACGGTTTCGGTGATGAATGGCATGAAGGGGTGCAAAAGTTTTAAAGATTCTTTTAAGGCGCGCGCCAAAACTTCCGGGTTTGGATTTTTTTTGGATTCCTCCAGATAAATATCGCAAAAATCGTGCCAGAAAAATTCGTAAAGAATATGGAGCGCTTTCCCGAAATCGTATTTTTCTATAAGTTTATTAACTTGTTTTTGCGTTTTTCGGAGCCTTACAATAATTTTTTTGTCAGCTACAGTTTTCCCGCCCAGGAAGAAGTCCGACTTCTTTTGGGATCCGAAGTCGGACTTCGAGGATGGTGGACATTGCCCTAAAACAAATCTCGCAGCGTTCCAAATTTTGTTGCAAAACTTTTTTCCGGCCATCACGTGTTCTTCAGACCATTTTATATCTTGCCCGCCCATGGCTTGCCAGATAAGCCCGAAACGCGTCGCGTCGGCGCCGTATTTATTTATCAGATCCATCGGGTCAATTCCCGTGCCTAAAGATTTGGACATTCTCTCTCCGGATTTTGCTAAAATTGTGGCATGAATGATCACATCAGAAAAAGGCACATAGCCCAAAAATTCTTCGGATGAAAAAACCATCCGTGCCACCCAAAGATTGATGATATCGCGCGCGGTGGAAAGAACCTGCGTCGGATAATAATTTTTTAAATCTGCGGAATTTTCTGGCCATCCCAAAATCGCGAACGGCCAAAGGGCGGAAGAAAACCAGGTGTCCAAAACATCGTCAACTCCTTCAATCGGAATTTTGTGCCCCCACCAGATTTGGCGGGAAATGCACCAATCTCTGACATTTTTTAACCAATCAAAATAAATTTTTTCCCAGCGCTTGGGATGAAATTTTATTTTGCCCTTTTTGACATCTTGAATCGCTAGCTTGGCGAGCTCTTCCATTTTTAAAAACCATTGTTTACTTCTTAAGGGCTCAATGGCTGTGCCACATCGATAACATTTGGCTACATTATGCGAATAATCTTCTATTTTTTCTATCAGGCCGAGCTTTTCTAATTTTTTCACAACCTTTTCCCGGGCTTCCAAAATTTTAAGCCCATCAAATTCTGCGCCGGCTTCTTTTGTCATTCGCCCCTTTTCATTAATAACTTGGATGACAGGCAGTTTGTGGGTAATTGCGATTTGTTCGTCTAGCATATCGTGCGCGGGAGTAATTTTCACAGCGCCAGTCCCGAAATCTATCTCTATTCTCCTATCGGATACAATCGGGATCTCTTTATTTTGAATTGGTAGAATAACTTTTTTGCTAATTAAGCTTTTATATTTTTTATCTTTGGGGTTTACCGCCACGGCGGTATCTCCCAGCATAGTTTCAGGTCTTGTCGTAGCAATAATGATGAATTTATTTTTTTCTTCCGCCAACAGATATTTAATAAACCAAAGTTTCCCTTTTTCTTCATAATATTCCAATTCCAAATCGGAAAGTGACGTTTGGCATCTTACACACCAGTTGATAACGCGCTCGCCTTGGTAAATCCAACTCTTTTTTTGGTAATGCAAAAAAGCGGTTTTCACAGCTTCTTGGTACTCCGGGTCCATAGTAAAGCGGGTTCTAGACCAATCGCAGCTTGCCCCCAGTTTTTTTAATTGGTCTAAAATGATGTTTCCGTATTTCTCTTTCCACTCCCAAACTTTTTCCAAAAATTTTTTCCGTCCCAAGTCGTGCCGGCTCACGCCTTGTTTTTTTAAATCTTTTTCAACAACATTTTGCGTGGCGATTCCGGCGTGGTCCGTCCCCGGAATCCAAAGGACGCGGTAGCCCTCCATCCTTTTTTTACGGATTAAAATATCTTGGATGGCAGCGTTCAGTGCGTGCCCCATGTGCAATGACCCCGTAATGTTCGGTGGCGGCAAAGCGATAGTGAAAGTTTTATTTTTATTTGGATTTTCAGCCTGAGGCTGATGCGCCTCGGACGCAAAAAAACCGCTCTTTTCCCAGAGCTTATATATTTTATCTTCATGTTCTTTCGGGTTATACGGCTTATCAAAATCGGAAAGCATAATCTAAAATTATCATAATTTTAGATTTCCGTCAGCTCTGATAGTTTTGGGATTTTTTGAGAATTTTTTAGCTTTGAAACGATAATATCCCGCCACGGCGATCATCGCGGCATTATCGCCGCAAAGCCAGAGAGGGGAGATATAAAGCGAGATTTTGGGGAATGATTTTTTGATCATATTTTCCAAAGCCGAGCGGAGTTTTTTGTTTGCGGCAACGCCTCCGCCGACAACTAACGATTTTGATTTATATTTTCGCAAAGCATCGCCGGTTTTTTTAACCAAAACATCAACCACGGCTTGCTGAAATTCGTTGGCTACGGCTGATTTATCGGCGTTGGGGTTATCCCGAAGATAATAAAGAACGGCGGTTTTGAGTCCTGAAAAACTAAAATCAAAATCACTGGAATTAATCATCGGGCGAGGAAATAATCCCTTACCCGAGGTTTTCAATCTCTCCGCCAATTTTGAAATCAAAGGCCCGCCCGGGTAGCCAAGCTTCAACATTCTCGCTACTTTATCAAATGCTTCGCCGGTGGCGTCGTCTCTAGTTTCTCCCAAAATTTTATAATCTAGATGTTTTTTCATTAAAACCAATTCCGTATGCCCGCCGGAGACGATTAGGGCAATAAGCGGAAATTGAGGAGATATGCGTCGGAGCCAGCTCGCATAAATATGCCCTTCCAAATGATTTACCGGGACCAGCGGAACACGCCATTTTTTTGCCAAGTCCTTCGCAAAATTGATTCCCTCCCAAAGCGCCGGCTCCAAGCCTGGGCCCGAGGTTACGGCTATCGCGTTGAACTTAGACGTCCGACGTCCAAGTGGACGTCGGACGTCTTTCATAACCCGCGCGAGAATTATCGGCAGATTTTTTCTGTGTTCTCTCATCGCCAAATTTGGCACTACTCCTCCGAATGGCTTATGTATTTTTATCTGCGACAAAACTTGATTGGAAAGCAAATTAAACTTAGGTGAATTTTGTTTTTCGCTTATTTCCAAAACCGCGATTGCCGTCTCATCGCAGGATGTCTCAATAGCTAGGATTTTCATAACGTATAATTGATTTTACGGCTATTTGTTGTAAAATCAATGCGAGGCCCTATCGTCTAGCCTGGTTAGGACACCACGCTTTCAATGTGGGAACACGGGTTCGAATCCCGTTGGGGCCAAAAATTATGGAAATTATTTACGAAGATAAAAATCTTATCGCCCTAAATAAACCGGCTGGGGCGAATTTTGATTGGGCACTGAAGGAAAAGCCAGAACTTTTGCCCATCCATAGATTGGATAAAGACACTTCCGGGATTATTCTTTTCGCGAAGAGCGAAAAGACGCAAGAGTATTTGAGAGAACTTTTTAAAAATCATAAAATCAAAAAAACTTACAAGGCGCTGGTTGTTGGAAATATAAAAAATAATACGGGAGTGATCGATTTAGCAATCGGACGCTCCAAAAAAACTCCACTAAAGCGTGTGGCGATAGGAGAGCAACGCGGAAAAATTCGCGAAGCAATAACGGAGTACAAAGTGCTGAAAAGATTTAACGGACGTCCGACGTCCACTTGGACGTCGGACGTCCAAGTGGGATTCACGCTTATTGAAGCTTATCCAAAAACTGGTCGCACCCATCAAATTCGTTCGCATTTTTCCGCGATCGGGCATCCGATAGTTTGCGACAAGCTTTATGCTGGAAAAAAGTTTATCTGCCCCGCCGGGCTTACTCGTCAATTCCTGCACGCCTATGCCATAGAATTTAATTTACAAAACGGCTCTCGATTAAGGCTCGAGGCCGATTTGCCGGAGGATTTGAAAAAAGTTTTAGATATGTTATCTTAATTCATTATGCCATCGCTAAATTTAATACATTCGCCAGTGGATATTGAAGCTAGAAAAAAGCTTTCTTTTCGGGCCGGAGACACTATTCGCGTCACCCAAAAAGTGAAGGAGGGCGACCCGTCTCGCAAAGGCGGAGCCGAGGCGGAAAAGACACGCCTCCAAGCCTTTGAGGGGATAGTGCTCGCCAGAAAACATGGCTATGAGCCGGGTGCTACTTTTACCATGCGCAAAGTTTTGGACGGAATCGGCGTGGAGCGAGTTTTTCCATTGTATTCCCCGGATATTGATAAAATAGAAATCAAATCCAAGACGAAATTCAAACGGGCCAAGCTTTATTATGTCCGCGACCGCGCCGCCAGAGAAATCAGAAAAAAAATGAAGCAAACCCGTTTTGACCCTCGGCTGGATTCGGCCCGACAGACCACCCAGCCTCCGCAGGTTGAAGTATCTTCACAATAAAATACGCCCAGGTGGAGGAACTGGCAGACTCGCAGGCTTGAGGTGCCTGTGGCCGCAAGGCCGTGGGGGTTCAAATCCCCCCTTGGGCAAAAACGAAATAATTTGACTTGTCGGCGTTTTTTGCTAAGATTAAAGCGCAAGGCCGAGTTTTATAATTAACATTGCTAAATATTTCAATTTTATGGAAAAAGAAATCGGCAAAATCACCCATTGGTACGATAAATTGGGTGTGGCCGTGTTGGATCTGAAGGGCTCGCTGAAAGTGGGGAATATCGTGAAAGTGCGGAAAGGCGCCGAAGAATTTGAAGACACAATCGTTTCCATGCAGATTGACCACAAAAACGTTTCCTCCGCCAAAAAAGGCGACGAGGTGGCTGTGAAATTTTCCCAAAAAACCAAAGAGGGCGCGGTGATTTATAAGGTGGAGTAATAGTTGGTGCCTATAGCTTAGTGGTAAAGCACCGCTCTGTGGCAGCGGTAACGAGGGTTCGATCCCCTCTAGGCACCCCATCGTGCACGAATGGATGCGAAAGCGTCCATTTTTGCTTGTGCTGTAAGGGTTTTCTCCAGTTCTAACCTTTTATATTCTTGCTCCAGTGCCGGATAGCCATTATTGATGGGTTGAAACCATTCATTCGGCTCAATAAAGAGCTTTTCGCCTTGTATTATCGGGGTTTTTCCAAGCGCTAGTAAAATTTCCTTTTGCAGTTCTAACCTTCCTTTCGCTTTTGCCTTAAGAAACTCCGCACGGGCGTAAGTTGCGAAATGAAATGTCTTTTCCGTAAGCTCCAGCCATTTATCTGCTCTGCTCTCGGTTTCCCTTAGTTTGCTTTTCATATCGCTTATTTTGGCTTTAAGCTCGCTTTTTTCTTTGAGGTAAGCCTCATCATCAATAAGTTTGCGGTATCGCATTTTGGTAAGCTCATCTAAATTCGCCTGTGCTTCGGTTAAAGCCTTGTGGCGAGCTTCGTAAATTTTAGTTCGGTCTTCAATCTCGGTATCATTCTTGCTGTTTAGTCCTTCCAAAGCCCATTCCAAGAACTTCGGCAAAATAGTGTATTTGTCTATTTCTTGCTTAATTTGCGATTCTAAATTATCTGCCGGTATGTTTTTTATCTGCGGACACTTAAAATCCTTTTTTCTTTTGGTGCAATGGTAATACGTAAAGGTTTTTGCTTCGCTGGTCTTCTTTATAATTTTAGTATGGCTTTCTGCTGTGTAGAGGCATCCGCATTTCCCGCACCTAATCGCTCCAGTAAATGCGAAATTATGCGTTTTGGGTCTAGGTTTGCCACTTTTGCCGAGTATGACTTGCACTTGGTCAAATTCTTCAAGAGAAATCATCGGTTCGTGCTTGCCTTGATATTGTGAGCCGTCTTTTCGCGCTATAAGCCCTGCGTAAAAAGAATTATTGAAAATTTTGTATATTCCGCTTTGGGAAAGCACGTTATCACTACTCTTTTTGATTTTTCGTGTCCTAAAACCCCATTCGCTAGTGGCAATTCCCAAAACTTTCATTGCGGAGTAATGACCAGTTAACATCAAACTCCACATTTTCTTTACCAAGTTAAATCGCTCTGGGTCTTTGATAATGGTATGGTTAATTTTGTCGTTTAAGTATCCAAGCGGTGCTAGGCTCGGTAGCCACCCTTTTTCTAGCTTGCTTTGTAAGCCTCGCTTAGTGTTCTTACTTAAATCCAAAATAAATTGGTTGGCCACGCCGGTCTCAACGCTGAATATCAAGACATTGTCTTCCGGCACATACTCTCGGTCTATGGTGCGGATGGATTTTAATATGCCTTGCTGGAGCATCCAGCTTAAGTTCCCGCTATCAATAGGATTGCGGGACAAGCGGTTAATTTGCCAGCACAAAATACCTTCTGCCTCACCGCTTTTAATTTTATTTAACACCTCGTCAAATACAGGGCGGTTGTCAGGTTGCTTGGCTGACTTTGCTTCCGTATAGATTTTTACAATATGCAAATTTAAGTCCTTGGCTAACTGCTTTAGCCGGTTTACTTGGTCATCAATGGACTGCACCTGCCGGTCTTCGCTTTCCGACGACTTCCTTGCGTATAAAAAGTATTTAATTTTTGGTTTATCTTGATTCATAAAAACTTGAAGGGACGGTCTGGTTCACCCAATCACTTGCTCCGAAGAGTAGCCTACTGGCAGACCGCCCCTTAAAGGACAGTAAGCAATAAAAAATCTTCGGACATTTATTGTGATTAAAGGTGAACATTATCATTGTATATTGTCTTTTTTGTCCTTGCAAGTGGATAAATACTCTAACGAGATTGGCTCAAATTTTTGCAACTCTTGGCCTATGTATAGTGTTCCATCCGAGAGCGGCAAATCGTTGGCCAGTTTTTGTGCCGTAGCCAACTTTTCATCCAAGCGGCTATCTGATTTTTTAGACCACACCTTGCCCATTTCTTTGCGGAGTGTTTTTGCCCCGTGTTTTTTTATAATTGAAGCAAGGGCGTAGCTGATAAGTGCCTTATTATAGCTATGGACGCTTTGCTCTTTCTCTTTTGCTCTTTTCAAAATGTGAAGTAATAAATCTATATCGCCGTTTGAGTTTAATAATGCAATTTGATTTTCTGGTTTAGCAAGTATTCTTTGCCACGATGCATTCAAAATGTCTTTCCACAAATTTTCGGTAAATAAATCGGAAAGTTTTACAGGCGTGGCATAGGGTCTTTTAAGAAATCGGTTAACTTCACTCCTAATGGTCTGCGCCTTATTTAGACGATATTCGTATCTGAAAACCTCCGTATTTTGTAAATTATAAAGTTCAATGACTTCTTTTTCATATGCCGTTTTTTGTTTTTCCAAACTTTTACCGCTTGGCCGGAGCATTTCTTGTATTTTATCGTAAAAAGCCCATTCTCTAGTTCCGCAAAAAAGATGGAGCGTTTCGTTTTCGTTTTGGTTTTTGCTTCGTATGTCCTTTGTATTTCCATACGCCTTGCCAATATCTACGCGCGACAACTCTGCTAATATGGGGCGCAACGGACGGTCTGCGGGCAGTGGTATATTTTTACAAAAATGCACCACGGATACAGAAGCATCGGCAATGGTTTGCGAAGTGATGTATATACCAATCTCTGGCAAGCGTTCCATCAGCGTAGTTAACAATTTGTGGTAGTCGCTCGGTAGGGCTTCCTGTAGGCTGTTTTCGTTTATCAGCTTTGGCGCAGAGAACTTTAATTTCATATCGTAATATATGCTTCTGCTTCGGTTGTCTGCGTTTTCGTATATTTCAACCCCCGGGTAAGTTAGACCATTATCTATGTCGGCGTGTAGAACAAAACTCCGCAGGTAGGGGACTTTTTTATTGTCTGCTCGCTTTCGGTCTTTTGGTGTCAAATCCGCGTAAGGTCTGGTGGAAAATTCGTGATTAAACATAGCCCAGTCTGCTACTCGGAATTTATCTATGCCGCGAATGCGAATTATGACTGTATCCATATTTATTAAATTATTTTGTTGTCCTTAAATTTCTTGGAATCCTTCTGCGGTGTTTCTTGGCGGTCTCTTTGCACCGCTTCGTATTCTTCTTGGGTTATCGGCTTATAAACCAGCTCAACTAGACGCATCAGCTTAATCCCTTTTTCAAGGGCTTCTTTCCGGCTGATTTCTTTTCCGAATTGCTCTTTATAGAGCGTTTGGAATTTGGTTATCTGTGCGTCTGACAGCATATACAGCCATTCTAAAAAACCCTCTAAGCCAAAAAGAGCCAGAGGGTTTGAGAGGGTTTTTGGGCATTCAGACACAAAAAATAAAAGGGCTTTTTGTCAGCCCCTCAATACCGAAACAAGCTGTTGTCCAAAATTTACTCTCTAACCCTCTACTTCAAGCCACATATTTTGCTTCCTGTCGTCAAACTGATATTTTAATTTACCCCGTAGTTTCTCGTATCTTTCCTTTTGCAATTCCTTTTTTGTATTTTCTATAATCTGCAACATTCTTTGTGCTCTGGTATTAGAATCGTTTAGCGTTGTGTCGTTTTTGTCTTTAGGCAACCTTATTGATTCAAAAACAGAAGCAATAGTTCTATGTGCGCCAAATGGACTGCAAAGTATATCTAACAACCTATAATGTCTTGAATTTAGCCCGCCTATTTTTATTGGGGTTGCTTGTTTGTAAAACTTAAAATAACCCTGCCCATTTCTAGCTTCTGTATAGGGTTTAGGGTTGTCTTGCATTAAGACTTCGTCTGCGGCGGGTTTTGGTGATACCATCTCACTCACGCTATGCAAAGGCGTAAATGCGTCAAATTGAAGGCGAAGTATATTTATTTTTAATAGAGCATTGTTTTCAAGCTTGAGCACAAATTTATAAATAAAATCGTCCAGTTGTAACCCCAATTTTTTGCCTTCCGTTTCAAGCCATTCGTTCAAGATTTCTGCTCTGTATTGTTCTGAATCTCTATTAAATTCCCCTGCCGCTACACCAAACTCTGCGTTTGATATATTTGGACTTTGTGAGCTTTGCGTCCCCTTACGCCTCAACTTGTCTATTTCATAAATTTCATCTCGCAATATTACAATAAGTTTTTCTCCAACAATTCTGTTTACGGCGTTCACCATAATTTTAGCTTCTTCTTTATCAAATTCTGCCCTGTTTAGTGTTGATAATGGTATTTTAACAATGCATTGCAATTTACCGCAGTCAGCTAACTCTATTTGGTTATAAACCAATTCAACAAATTTTTTGATTTTTCTTAAGTTATCTTCAGAAAACCCGTCTAAATTTGCTTTATTTTTTACTCCGGCTATCATTCTGGTTTGCATTGCCTCGCCAGATTTTTTGGCGGCTGTATATTTTGCCGCTTCTTTCAACCATTCTTGGTAGTCGTCTTTGCTGGCTGAGGCGGTCAATACACTATTTATATATTCAAAAAGTTTATTTGCGGTTTCCTTGCCGTTAATATCGTAATAAATAGGATTGAGAAATTCGGTGAGAACTACCGACAAGGGTTTTGCCCGCTTTCTCGCATAGGCGTGCCGAAACAACAAATCCGTAAGCGTGTAACTTCCCTCATTAAGAAACAACGCAACATTATCAAATTGAGCAAATGCGACAACAGCCCTCAACCATTCGTCTTTGCTAAATAATTTTTCAATTTGTTTGGCAATAGAAAAAACCGCCTCTCTTGGTATAAACGGTGTTTGCCGCAACACATAGTGCTCCTTTAGGTATGCTACTTGCTTTTTGACCGCTTCTTGGTCAACCAGTAATGCGTCATAAGACATTTCGTGGGCTAGATTCCCATACTTATCCTCAATTTCTACTGGCTTGTCTTCCCAAACAAGCAGTTTCTCATATTCAAATTGCTCGCAAATCTCCTTTGCTTCGTTGGCGGTCATATCAAATTGTTTTGCAAAAGCATCGGTTATGTCGGGGAGTTCATAGTAGCCATCCCGCAAAAGTTTTTCTGCGAAATAAAGCATTTTTGTGCACGAGAGATAATCAATTTTCATAGTGATAGTAATTTAACAAACTAAGCCATTTTTCTCAATGTTGTCCCGAATTTTGAGCTATTACTTCAATTTGCGCCCAAATAGTGATATTTTACATTTATACAATTAAATATGGTTATTGCCTAACCCTCGTGAATTAAAAACTCCGAGGTATGGCAGAAAAACTGTTCAGGTATATTAAGCTCTTCGTCCAGAGCACCTGAACAGTCATATTCCGAAAGGAGTATGGGTGGCGAAAGCCATCGCTGGCGGAGAGCTTTGTGTTTTCCGCCAACAAGGCATAAATAAAACTGTTCAGGTATGCCAAAAAAATTACAATTACAAGATTGGACAAAAGAGCAACTCGTTGATGAGGTTGCGCGACTTCGTAAACGCAAGAAATACGGCCTTGTCTGGGAAGATAAGCCGGAAGATGTTGTTGAGCAATGCAAGACGGAATTGCCGGTGCTCAAGGAAGTGAAGAATAAGGCGATTGCGAAAGACAAAAACGGCCCCGTGAACATTCTGATTGAGGGCGACAATTACCACGCTCTCTCGGTCCTTAATTACACGCATAAAGGCAAGATTGATGTCATCTACATTGACCCGCCGTATAACACTGGAAATAAAGATTTTATTTACAATGACAATTTTGTAGATGCGGAAGACCCATACCGACATAGCAAATGGCTTTCGTTTATAGAAAAGCGATTAAAATTGGCACATTCTCTATTAAAAAATAGTGGTGCGATATTTATTTCTATTGATGATAACGAGGTGACGCAATTGAAATTATTATGTGATGAGATTTTTGGCAAGAGAAATTTTGTTGAATGTATATCTTGGGAAAAGAAATCATCTGCAAAAGGAGTGCCTCCAAAGAATATGATTGTAAATGTCCACGAGTATATTTTGGTCTATCAAAAATCAGATAAATTTTCATTCTTGGGCGAGCCGAGAAGTGAAGAAAGTTTTAGCAATCCAGACAATGACCCACGAGGGCCGTGGCGAAATACGAATATAAAAAGCACGGTAAAGGACAGGTCTCACGCATTTTTAATCACCGACCCAAAAACTGGCAATGTTTTTACTGACACTTGGGCGTTTAGCAAAAATGAGCTTGAAAGATTGATAAAAGAAAGGTATTTAATTTTCCCAAAAAATAAAAACGGCCAAGTAAGAGCAAAAGAATTTTACAATGAATTTAAAAATGCAAACATTCCGATAAAATCATCTTGGGGTTTGTTTGATAATCAAAAAAATACCGAGATGTTAAAAAAAATTCTCGGCGATATAGTTTTCTTAAATCCCAAGCCGTTAGATTTGATAATTTATTTACTGAAAAGCGCGGCCAGCAAGGATGCTGTTGTTTTGGATTTTTTTGCTGGTTCGGGGACAACTGTTCACGCTTTATTAGTGGTTAATAGGCAGGATAAGGGTAAGCGTAAGTTTATTCTTTGCACTAACAATGAAAATAATATCGCAACCGATGTTTGCTATCCAAGAATAAAAGCAGTGATTGACGGGCATAAAGATTATCGGGACATTACAGGAATACCAAGCAATCTCAAATACTTCCGCACAGCGTTTGTCGGCGCAGAGCCGAATGATAAAAACAAAGAAGCGTTGACCAAGCAAGCAACCGAAATGCTCTGTATGCGCGAAGATACCTTTGAGTCGGTAAAAGAGACAGGTGCGGTAAAGATTTTCAAAAACCCAAAACAGCATACGGGCATTGTTTTTGACGAGGATGCTATCCCCGCACTCAAAAAAGAAATTTCCAAGATTGGCGGCGTATGGAGCGTGTATATCTTCTCTCTTGGTGATGACACTTTTGAGGACGAGTTTGAGGATATGAAAGAGAAAATAACTGTTGCGCCGATACCCGAAGCGATTTTGCGGGTCTATCGGCGTTTATTCAAACCATAATATGGCTTTTCAACTTACAAAATATCAAGACAAAGCGGCCCGCGAACTTCTGATTAAATCAGAAGAACTTTTGAGCACTGGCAATCCCAAGACACTTGTCTTTAAGGCACCAACTGGCTCTGGAAAAACAATAATTATAGCAGAGTTTTTGACACGATTTTCGGATGACCACGACCATTCGCCTTGTGCGTTTATATGGGCCGCTCCTCACAAATTGCACGAGCAGAGCAAGGAGAAACTTGAGCAGTATTTTGAAAACACGCGAGCAATGGAATGTTCGTTTTTTGAGGATTTGGACGACCGGCAAATCGGCGAAAACGAAATCTTATTTTTTAACTGGGAGAGCATCCGGCGCGAAGACCTTATTTATATCCGAGAAAACGAACAGGACAATAACCTTTCAAGCGTTCTTGAACGAACACACAAAGCTGGACGAAAAATTATTTTAATTATTGATGAAAGCCATCTCCACGCACCTGCCGAAACTTCTCAAAATCTCAAAAACGATATTGCGCCTGACCTGATTATAGAAACATCCGCAACCCCAACCCTTCCCGGAGACGATAATGTTACGGTGCAAATTGAAGCTGTTAAAGCGGAAGAAATGATAAAGAAAGCAGTGATACTCAATGAGGATTTCAAAAGCGTGGTGCGCCGTGGCCGCACCGAAACCATAAAGAGCGAGCTTGCCGGTAGTACCGATGATACTGTTTTGCGAGAAGCGTTGAAGAAGCGCGAGGAGCTTGTCCGAGCATATAAAGCAGAAGGTGTTGCCGTAAATCCATTACTTCTTATCCAGTTGCCGAACCGTATTGGTCAGGCGGAGGAAGACCGCCAAACAATAATTGTACGGACTCTCAATGATAAGCACGGCATCAGTGTTGAAAATGGCAAACTTGCCTTCTATATTTCAGAAAATAAAGAGAACTCTGAAAATATCTCTCGGAATGATAACGAAGCCGAGGTTTTGATATTCAAGCAGGCCGTTGCACACGGCTGGGATTGCCCGCGAGCGCATATACTTGTGCTCTTTCGTGAGTGGCATAGCCCTGTGTTTTCCATTCAAACGCTCGGCCGGATTATGAGAGTGTCGGAGCCGGAGCACGGGTATTACGATAACGACATACTCAATTTTGCTTATGTTTATACGAACATTGACGACATTGTAATTCAAGAGGACATCGGTGGCGGATATGTAGTGATACATACCAGCAAACGAATTGCGAAATACAAGTCGGTTGAATTGCCATCGGTTCACCGCAAACGGCATCGTGAGCAGACGCGCTTGAGCCCGCTTTTTACACGGCTATTTCTTATGGAAGCGCAAAAATATACAAGCAAGGATAAAAAGAAAAAGGGCCTTGAAAAGATAATAAAACCCAAAGGCCAGCGTGTTCAGCAGGCGTTTATTTCTGACTGGAAAGCAGAAAACATAGATACTATTGCAGGCGAGCGCATACAAGCAGATGTGCAGATTGAAAGAGCAAGCGATATGGACCTTCAAAGGTTGTTTGATTATTTTGTGCGCAAAAATCTCTCTCCGTTTCACCCCGAAGACCGGTCCGTGGGCCGTCTGAAAGAGTCAATCTATAAGTTTTTTGATAAAGAGATGAGAATGACGAGGGCCGAGCATTTCCGGGATATCATAAACATTGTCTTGAGCGAAGATAACCGGCCGCATTTTGAGGCAGTGATAGATAGTGCCAAACGCGCCTATATTGCGACAGCAGAGAAACGAGAGAAAGAAATAGTGGAAGATGTTTGGGAAGTGCCGGAGCGTGTCGCTTTCGGAAAAGGATATGTTGAAGCAAAACCAAAAAAGAAAAAATCCGTAATGAAGCCGTTTTTTTCTGACGAACGCTGGCAATCTGAAAAAGCATTTATTGACTTTTTGGATAAGCCGCGAAATGATGTATCGTGGTGGTTCAAAAATGGAGACCGAGATGCGACTTTCTTCGCCGTGCAGTATAAAGATGGCAATGACTCGGCCCCGTTTTATGTTGATTTCGTGGTTATGATGAAAGACGGGAGTATCGGGCTATTTGACCCACACGGGCTTCATCTGGCCGATTTTGGTGCGAAATCAGATGGTCTGCGAGCATACATAGCCCACTTGAAGAAAAAGGGCCGCAAGGTATCCGGTGGTATTATTGCGAATACCAAACCCGATTATACCGGCCAGTGGATGGTCTATGAAGGCAACGGAAAAAACGCGCGAGAGGGCAACTGGGATAACTGGAAACAACTTTAACTTTGAATATGGCAACATTTGGTAGCGGGACGCCGGAGAGCCCGGACAACAAATCTATAAGAGCCCAGCTTGAGGAGCTCAAGAAGCTCAACTCATCTACTGCTTCTTACAACAAGCTCATCATTGGCATAGCGTTGTCCACGCTTATCGTGAGCATTGTCGGCGTGATAATTGCGCTATGGAAATAAACAAAGAAACAATAAAAGAGTATGCCAATAGATACGATAGGCGTAGTAAGGGAACAGATGATGAGATTGCGGCAAATGAAATAACGAAATGGTTTAAGACGCATAGGTATTTGGACAAGGAAAGATTTATGAGAGTTGCGCTTTGGAAGTCAAAAAGACCACAAAGGCATTACGCAAGCAATGACAATGCGATTGTTAAAGAAATCACCCAGTTTAGTTTGGCAACGAAAAACGAGGAGGTAAGATTAAAAGTCCTTTTTGCCATCAACGGCGTGTCATATCCTATCGCCTCGGTCATTCTTCACTTCGCATTTCCAGATAAATACCCGATATTGGATTTCAGAGTGATATGGTCTCTCGGTATAAAACAGCCCAAAAGCTATAATTTTGCTTTTTGGCAAAAGTATTGTGATAATGTAAGGGATATTTCAAAAGAAATGGGCGAAAGCATAAGAACGGTGGATAAAGCTCTATGGGAGTATTCAAAAGAGCATCAAACTAAAGAGAAATAATGATGTAATCACTTTGCATTTCTTCCCAATAGTAATTGAAGATATATATTTAGATTGGGAATCAAAAATAAAAGAAGATGGGACTATTGAAGTTTTGCTCACCAATTTTTATAAGCCATAAATAACACAATTAGTGCGAGATGGTAAATGGTATAGTATGTTAGAAATATGACCAAATTATTAAAGGAGCAATTTGTTCAGGATTGTATTTCTAACTATTTATCAAAACTCGGCTACCACAAACAAGAGCCGAAAGGATTAAGAGAGCACGGAGTTGATATAAAAGTTAAGCATAAAAATTTCGGCAGGTATTATTTGGTTGAGGTTAAGGGAGACCCCGGTAAAGACGTAAAATCACCGGGCGGTAGCAGGAATAGCTGTATGAACTCGGCAATCGGGCAAATTATTACCAGAATGCATACCAACCGCAAAAGGGGCTATAAATATGGTTACAAATACGGCATCGGTTTCCCGATTTCTTTTAAGGAAAGAGTTATTAACAAAATACCCTACGATGTCTGCGACAAACTAAATCTTAATTTGTTTTTTGTTCACCCGTCTGGGGTAGTTGAAGCATATAATGATAAAAAATTAAAAGCATTACAAAAATGATTTCCAATTCAAACGAAGAAAAATCAGCGAAGAAAACCGATGATTTTAAGTTGAGCGATTTGTGTAAGTGCGGACATACATACGGCTCGCATCCCTTCCTAAAAATACGCACCGAAGGCTTTCCAATGCCGCCCGCTTATTCTTGCATTAGTTGTAAATGCCAAAAATTTGAACTAAGTAGCAAGTATATTACCGAAGACCGGAAACAAGAACTGCAACAGCTATTAGTAAATGCCGTGAAAGAAAAGCTAAGGAACAAGAGTGAAAATAACGAGTAGCGGTAGAAAAACTTTTTAGAACAAGTTAGATTTGGCTATATGAAAACAATCAAAGAAATATCGGAAAAGTGGGTTAAAAACTCACTTCGGGCATATCTTGAGGGCGAAAAAGACCTCAAGTGGATTCAAGGCATTTTACGAGGAATGAGCAAGAACGAAGTAATGGGGCTTTTAAGCTCTCTACAATATGGCTTACCGGAGAGGCGCAATGAATTGAATCAATGGCTCAATACTTAGTTAAGATAATTTATGTTTTTCAAAAGCAGATTAAAGGAAATAGAAGAGGAAATTCTGAGAAAACGGAATGGTATTTTTGGGGATGGCACTGTCAATTTTGGCAATTCTTTTAATGCACGAAAAACAGAAATTGAGGCACAGGTTGCGATTTTAGAAGCGGAAAGACGTTTCATTATAGATAGGAGAAATGGTTGGAAACCGAAAGTTATTTGGGATGTGCTTGTCCCAATTGTCGTAGCTGTGGCAACTGCTTATATCGTGGCCACTTTCGTCTCCGGGGCTTAATAGTTTATGACCAAACATTACGACAAAGAAACGAGCGAAGAAATAGACGAAAATATCCACGAGCTGATGGAAAGCCACAATTTAGACAAAGATGAAGCGGAAAAAGTCCAAGAAATTATGGACGATTACGACTTGGACGAAAGCGATGCCGTTGAACTCAAAGATGACTTATAAAATTTATGTTAAATTTCAGCCCCAAAAAATGCCTTTGTAATGTTGCCGATTGCGGCAAATGTTTAACTCTGGGGTGCACAAATGATAGCTGTAGCACTCATCGCATAGTAACTAAATGGCGATACAGAAAACACCTTTTGGAAAGTTTAACAAACAAGATTGAAAAAATGCGTGACAGCAAACCTGAAAAAGAATTGGCGACTTTACGAAAAGATATAAAAACTTGCAAAGAAGAAGTTAAAAGGTTGGGCGAGGTTATGGGTATGAAAAATAATGAGTAGCGGGATGAGGCTGAGTAGTAAAAATTACAAAAACCTGATATTTATTAAATATGCCTTTGGACAATTCTCAAAATCAAGCAACAAACGCAATCTATGTCTTTATTGACGCATCCAATTTGTGGGAGGCATTCAAGGCGAAGGGTAGATTTTTAGATTTTGAGAAGACGACAAAGTATATTAAAGAAAAGTTTAGCGGAACATCTATAAAAGCTTTTTACTATACGGCTTATCCAGCAGAGGGCACAAGAAATTACAGTTTGGACGGCAAACATAAATTTTTTACATACCTAAAAAAGGCATTGGGATTCGCAGTTATAAAGAAGGAGCTGAAAAGAATCAGTGTAATAAATGAGCACGGCGAAGCAATAGAAGAAAAAGGCAATATGGATGTAGAGATGACCATAGATGCTATGCTTCATTTCAAAAAATATGACACGGCGATTTTCTTTACTGGAGATTCCGATTTTCTGGCACTTGTAACATATTTGAAAAATCACGGGAAAAAAGTTTTTATATTTTCTTCAGAAAACAATGTGTCGCAGGAGTTGAGAACTGGCGCAAATGGCTATACCGATATTCTGGATGTTGATGGTGTCTGGGGCAAAGAGTTGAAACACAGAGCCGAATTAGAAAAGGAGGGTAGATAAAAAGCAACCCTCCTCGCGGAGGGTTGCCCTTGGATGTTATACCCTTTCAGTTATGACTAACCGAAAGACAATATTAGTGTAGCAAATCAGCATACCCCGTCAATAACAAGTATTGGGTATAAATAGTGAATAGCGGGGGCGGGGTAAGTTTATGCGTTGGAGTAAGTTCTTAAATCCGGCACATAAATATATTCCTTTTGTCTTGCTATAATAGTTCTAACGTCCTCTACAATGCGACCCAAAATTATAAAAACAAAATTTCTAAATAAAAAAGGGCCCCGCGCGTGAAAGCGAAGGGCCTCAAAAGATGATAAACATAGCAAAGATAATTTTTTAATCGCAAGTCAGGATTATTAGTCCGACTAAAGTCTTTCGACTTCCCGCAAGGTTTGATCTTATCTCCCCCGGGGCCAATTAATATTTTATATTTGCCAGTTTTGTTTGGAAACTACGCTGCTTCAAGGTCTTCTATATAGACCTGGGCGTAATGTATGTCGTCTAAATGCCCACCACAATTTTGGTCCTTAAGATTATTCTCTCCACAAAGGGGGCAACAACGGCGTGGAACTATTTTCCCGGACGCGCTTAGATCGGACCTGTTAGAAATCGGAAATGTATATTTTTTTCCGAATTTCCAAACAATAATGCTATGATCTACAATCTCTTTGTTTCTGAGATTCCAATGGTTTATCCCAAGAGCCCCTCCTAGGCCAAGTATGAAAGCAACAATTAACCATACCTGATCCATAAAAGACCATTCGCCAAACCTAGTCACGGTCTGTTCCTTGGCGAGCAAGGCCTCCTTTAGCTTAACGTTTTCTACGCTCAACCTATCTCTTTCGCGAGCTCTTTCAACCAGTTCTTGACGTATTCTTTGTAATTCGTTTTCTTTCTTGTCGCGATCCGCGTTGGCCGTTTTTAGGTCATTTTCAAGCGTCGCTATCCGCGCAGATCTAGCTTGGTTTTCACCTCTTTCAGCATCCGCCATATAAATTTGGGCGGACACATTGGCCATTCTCTCTTCCGGAGATTGGCTGCAATTTTTCGGTAGAACAATCTCTTGGCCGATTGGTAATTTTCGCGGGTTGGCCAACGTCAAATTGCTGTCAATCATTATATCCGCAATCCATCCCGGATGGCAACCGGCTTTTTTCATAACAGAACTTAATGTCTGGCCTCTGGCCAGCTTCACAACATCTTGCGCTGAAGCCATTCGCGGCTCCAGCGCTCCAAACAAAATAAACAAACCGAGTACTAATTTCATATCACCGTCCTCCTTTGTTGGTATTGATTCCAATGAAATGCGGTTGATCGGCCGCTTCCACTTTCCTTTGGTTACTATCATTTCCATCGGCAATTCTTTTGCCGGTGTATGCCTCTACTCTTTTTCGGACATCTTCTTTTCTATCTATAAATTCTTGGCGGGGTTTTTTCCCACACCACCTAGGAAGAATGCCCCTTTGCATTTCCAACCACTCATTCGCTAAAGATTGAGGAACTTTAAGCTGGGTCATCTTCGCGGAGCTCCTGCCATTTTCTGCGACTATGACAGGAAAAGATATTGACACCAGAGCATCCTCCGTGTCTTCAGGAAACGGTACTTTGATCACCGGTTTGAGCCGGACGATTTCCGGCGGCTTTTCTTTTTTAGCCACGCCAACAACTCCAGTTTTTTCAATTGGCTGATCAGATGGCGGTTCCTTTGCTACAACGATCATGGCAACCCATTTCTTGCGGTCCTCAACTTGTTCGCGAGTGCTTACGTGAAATTCTACATTCGGCCTTCTGTCAGGATTTATAGCCTCTTTCACTTGGCCCGTAACTTTTTCAACTTCTCCCACAGACCAATTTCCATGAAATAAAATTAGTCCGCTTTCGGCCTTTTTCACTATCTCTGTATCCTGATATCTGTTCTGAACGAGCTCTTTTCCTATTATTTTAGGATCGCACGGGGCGTCTTTATCTTCAAAGAAAAAGCTCCCGTACTGGACGTAATGTCCAAGAGCCAGGCGCGTCGTATAATCTTTAAGATCGGAATTTATGCCGTCTCCGACCTCCAGAATTAATTCGCGGAGAAAAACCATTACCAGCTGTTCTAAACAGCTTTTATTGATTATATTCCACGCTTCGCTTACCAATACATCCCTGTTCTCGATGTTATTATTGTATATCACAATCGTCGGAACAGCGTCTCGTATCGTATTTAAAGCGTCGTTGGCCCTGTTCATCCTGCCTTCAAATGGAAAGGGCATTGTGACTATTGTCAGCATGGGGATCTCTTTATCTTTCGCCATTTGCGCCACCGCTGGAACACCGCCAGTGCCCGTTCCGCCTCCGAGTCCCGCAACAATCAAGAGCGTTTGCAGTTTGTCTAAAAAATGCGATATCTCTTCTCTATCTTCTTCGATGGCTTTGGCTCCTATTTGCGGATCGCCACCAGCGCCCAGGCCTTTCGTTAGTTCATAGCCCAATTGGCACATGTACAACCTCTCGCTATTTTCCCATCCCTCGCAGCCTTTATTCTCTTGAAACAGTTTTAAATGTCCGGCATCTGTGTTCGCGGCCAAAATGTGCACGTGAGGATGATTTTCCGGCGGGAATGAATTAATTATTAGGCCGGCGTTGTTCACGCCGCACCCGCCAATAAACGCTATTCCTAAATTAACCGGACCTGTTTTTAGTTCTTTGTTTGGCTCCATGTCATACTACCTCCATTTTTTTGGATTTTTGTTATTTTTAACCCTACTAAGAATTTTGGGCCGTTATTGGTCGTATCTCTAATGAAGATCGTTGCCGCATTTTTGACCTCTTCTTTTTTGATTTCTTCGGAGAGCAAAGATATTTCAAGAACGATTCGTGAAAAGCGTCTTAAAATCAGACCTTCTCTTCTCCAAATTTTTTCAACGCGGGAATGGATTTTCATCCCGTCTCTAAGTCGAGGTGAAACAGAGTTTATGAAAAGATTGTGAAGAGTTTTCGCTAAACTCTTTCCATCTTCTTCAAGCTTATCGGTACGTTCTTTTTTCCCGATATATTTGATGTATGCAATAAACCCCGCAATCAGAACCGCAAAAAACACAAAGAATTTATTCATTTTCCCCCCTTTTCTGTTATTCGGTTTTAGTTTGTTTATTTTCCTTTAGTTTTCAAGGTATTTGAACCTGAAACGATGCTAGCAAATAGCCGATTTTCTGTCAATATCTGCTTTTTTATTTGAAATAAAAAATATATAATGGATATGTTAGCAGAAAATTATTATGTCAAGGACAAGTTTTTACATCGGCGATCTGGTTTTAGGCGCGAACGACGGAATTATCACTTCTTTCGCCGTCATCTCTGGCGCGGCTGGAGCGGGGCTGCCAGCTTTTGTGGTTATTGTTTTGGGCTTGGCGAATTTGGTAGCCGACGGCATCTCCATGGGCCTTTCAAATTATTTATCTTTAGAGTCAATGAAAGAAGCCGAGGAAATGGTAGGTGTCAGTGAAAAAAGATTGGATCATCCTTCAAAGCATGGCTTGGCTACCGCGTTCGCGTTCAGCTCCGCCGGAATTCTCCCGCTCATTCCTTATTTTTTTAACATTTCTCCGAGTACGCAATTTTTTGTGGCGATTGCGGCAACGGCAATCTCTCTTTTTGCGGTCGGCGCTTCAAGGACAATCGTAACAGGCGCGCATTGGTTTCGCTCTGGCATGGAAATGCTTTTAGTGGGCGGGTTCGCTGCTCTGGCGGCTTACAGCGTGGGAGCGGCGGTCAAAGCATATCTCGGATGAACTTCTGCGACGCCTGTTTTTTTATTTACATATCTGGCCAAAACGAAAAGCAGGCTGGAAAGGCGGTTTAAATATGCGAGCGACGCCGGACTTATTTTTTCTTTTACGGATGCCACGCGCCTTTCGGCTTTCCGCGCGAGCGCCCTTGCGTAGTCTAGGCGCGCCGAAAGAGGATTGCCTCCGGGGATTGTAAATTTAGTTATTTGTCCGACGAAGCCACCGAATTCATCAATTGTTTTTTCCAAATTTTTAGTTTTATCTTCGGCTAATGCCATATTTTTAGCCCCTCCGAGCTCAGCTTGTATTATAAACAAATTTTCCTGCGCGTTTTCCAGCGCGCTTTTAATGTTATCTCCGTCGGCCAGCGATTTACATACCCCCAAATACGAATTTAACTCATCTAGCGCGCCCAAAGCTTCAAACCTCGGGTCGGTTTTTGGTATTCTGTCGCCTGAACCGAAAAGTGCGGTTTGTCCGTTATCTCCTTGCCCTGTATAAAATCTCATACTATTATATTCTATATGAATAAAAAATATTTTATAGCTTTAGCTATCGCCAGTTTCCTTGTGGCTAGCGCGTCTTATGCGCACGATGTGGATTTGGGCGTTGACCCGGGCACTTTACCCACAAGCCCATTTTATTTCGTTAAAGAGTGGCGGCGCGCTATCCAGCGGGTGTTTACTTTCAACGCCATCAAAAGGGCGGATTTGGAGCTCAATATTTTAAACGAACGGGCGGCCGAGGCGCAAAAAATAAGCGAGGACGACTCGCAAAATATTGAGGCGGTGAAAAGCGCGCTCCAAAACTATATAGAGGCGCATAACCGCTTGGCTAATAAATTGAAGGCGCTTAAAGAAACCTCTCAAAATCCAAATATGGACAAATTGCTTGATAAGCTGGTTGAAAAAACCGCGAAACACAAAAAACTTTTTGAAGACGTCTCTAAAGAGTTTGATGATAACGACGAAATCAAAAAGCTCACGAAGTTCGCGCAAGACAACTTGGATGAAACAGTTTCTTTGGCCTCGGAAAAGGACGAAGAAAAAAAATTCTCCGAGCGCCTAAAGAAAGACGCCGAAGAGGAGATTGATGACAAAGAAGACGCTTACGAAAAAGTCGCGGAGCAGATAAAAGAGGCGGAGGAGAAGATAAATGAGCTTGAAAAGAAAATAATAAAGAAAGCGTCATCAACGCCGGAGCTTGCTACAAACTTGGCGGCGAAGCATTTAATGTCTGCTAAAGAGCATCTAGGCGCGGCTAAAAAAGCTTTTGAAGAAAAGAAATATGGCGAGGCATTCGGTCAGGCGCGCTCGGCAGAGGTTTTGGCCAGAAACGGAATGAAAGTTTTGGAACGTGAAGAAGAAGAGGAAGAAGAAAAAGAAGAAATTAAAGACGATAAAGATGATGAAGATTTTAGCAATGTAGTTTGCACTCAAGAGTTTAAGCCGGTTTGCGGGGCGGATGGAAAAACTTATTCCAATTCTTGCCATGCTAGAGTCGCGGGAATAACTATAAAGCGCGAAGGAGAATGCGCAGTTGCGCCCAGTCCGGTTTCTAGGGACGAATTGATGAGTGTTTTTGTGGTAATTGATGAAAGCGGAAAATTTTCGCCGAGGGAAATTAAAATAAAAAAAGGCGGGAAAGTTACCTGGGTCAATAAAAGCCAGAATCGAGTTTGGCCGGCGTCCAACCCGCATCCAATTCACACTGACTACTCCGGCTTTGACGCTTTGCGCGGCTTAGCTGCCGGAGAATCATATTCATTCACCTTTGAAAAAGTTGGCTCGTGGGGTTATCACGACCATTTCAACCCCGGCACGAGAGGCGAGGTAAAAGTTGTTGAGTAAATAGAAATTCTTAATGAATAAAAAACTTTTAGCTTTTCTGATATTTTTGGCTTTGGGGGCTTACTTGATTTACGGCAATTTTTTCAAGAACGCTCTGCCGGCAGTACCGGTTTACACTCCTAACAAGGTTGCGGAGCAGGCCAAAGACTTGCCCAAAAAAGAAGTTGCCGCCCCGCCACCATTAAAAGCCAAGAAAGAAGCGCCGACCGCCGAGATAATTTTGACTGCCGACGGAGTTTTCTTTCGGGCAAATCAAGAAAGAAAAAAAGCCGATTTGCCAGATCTGGCGCCAAATTCTAAACTTACAGCTTCTGCCTTGGCCAAAATCCGCGATATGTTTAAAAATCAATATTTCGCGCACGAATCGCCTGCGGGCAAAGGAGTCGGCGATTTGGCGGAAACAGAAGGTTACGATTTTATTTTAATCGGCGAAAATCTCGCCTTGGGAAATTTTGAAGGGGATAATGCGTTGGTGGATGCTTGGATGGCGAGTCCCGGACACCGCGCCAATATTTTGGGGAGCCGTTATAAAGAAATTGGCATCGCGGTGGGGCGGGGAATGTTTCCCGCCGAAGGCGGGTCCGCCTTTGGCGGAGAAATTCGGGAGACCTGGCTCGCGGTCCAGCATTTCGGGCTTCCGCTTTCGACTTGCCTCAAACCCGATGAAAATTTAAAAACCGGCATTGAATCTTTTGAAGCGCAGATTAAAAAATTAGGAGTTACTGCTTCGGCCCTTAAAGCCGAACTTGAATCCGAAAAACCGCAAAACAGAAACGAATACGAGGCCTATAACACCAAAGTTGAAGAATACAACGCTCTAGCTCAACAAATGAATTCTTTAATTGACCAGGTAAAGAGCATTATTCCTGTTTATAACCAGCAAATAAAAACATTCAACCAATGCGCGGGAATAAATTAATTTCTACGTATTTTTTTAGCAGCTTTTTTTACTTGTGTTTTCCAGTTTTGGGAGGTGGTGTCAATTTCGGCAATAAATTTTATCGGCAATTTTTTTAGTAAAAATGTCCCGCCGTTTTTTTCAGACCATCGGTAGTGATGCGGAGTTCTTCGCCACATCTCGCGCAAAGCTACCACCGCGCCTTTATTTTTCCCCAGCCAATCGGTTGATGCGCCTCCAAATAAATCATTCGGCGTGTATTTTGCGGAAATTAGGCGACCAATCATGATATCCCGATCGGAGAAAACGCGGATGTAAAAAACTTTTATGCCGTTTGCCCGAGCCGTTTTTTCCAAACTTTTACATTTTTTGGGGTCAACAAAATCCGAATCCAAAACCACGCTTTGTTCATTTTTTAATGTTGAAGTAGCAGTTTTTTCAACAATATTTCTCACTTGCCCGAAATTTTTGCCGTGTTTTCTAAGCGCGACCCGAACAACATCTCCCTCTATTACTTTTGCGTTTATTGCTTTGGCCAATGCCTTAGCAACCGAACTTTTGCCTGAACCGACTAAACCGACTATCGCCACGACTTTAGGTTTTTTAGATTTCATGCTTGAATATTATCATGAAACAGGTTCCGCGCGCAATGGTTTTGGGTCAAAAATTTTTTAATCGGACGGCGATTAAGGTGGCGCGGGAACTTTTGGGAAAATTTTTATGCCGCCGAGCCTCACTTAGACGTCGGACGTCTAAGTGCTATATGGTCACTGAAACCGAAGCTTATGTCGGGCCGGAAGATAAAGCTTCGCACGCGCACAGAGGAAAAACTTTGCGTAATACTCCTATGTTTGGCCCCGCCGGCCGGTGGTATGTTTATTTTACTTACGGAATGCATTGGATGCTCAATATTGTAACCGGATCAGATGGTTATCCGGCGGCGGTTTTAATCCGTGCTCTTGGAAGTCCGACTTCCCCTGGAAGTATGACTTCCGTAGACGGCCCAGGGCGCGTTACTAAATTTTTAAAAATTGATAGGCGTTTTAACGATAAAAGGGCTGATAAAAAGATTGGATTATGGATAGAAAACCATGGAATTAAAATAAAAAAGCATAAAATTAAAAGTATGCCGCGCGTGGGCGTAGATTATGCCGGAAAATGGGCAAAAAAACCGCTTCGCTTTACTTTTTAGTTGTTTCTCATCTATAATAAATATATGAAAAAAGTTTCAATTTACTCAACTCCCTGGTGCGTCTACTGCAAGATGGCCAAAAAGTTTTTTGAGGCCAATAAAATTGCTTTTGAAGAGCATGATGTTGCAACGGACGTCAAAAGCCGAGATGAGATGATAAAAAAAACCGGCCAGATGGGCGTTCCTGTGATTGATATCGACGGCGAGCTGACCATCGGCTTCGATCAGCCCAAATTAAAAGAGCTTTTGGGGTTAAAATAAAAAAATTTAGCTAAATTTCGCGCGGTCTTCCAGTTTGACGCTGAAAGACATATTTTTTCCGTGCCGCAGAACTCCGAGTTTCAGCTCGTCTCCGATCGCGCAGGTGTCCAAAACGTCTTCCAGGGTTTCTTTTTCCGTAATTTCTTTATTATTTGCGGTTAAAATTATGTCGTGCTCTTTTAAGCCCGCTTCATAGGCTGCGCTCCCTGGCAAAACGGCGTGATCTCCCGGGAGCTCTTCCCGCACAATGAGGGCGCCCCGCTCCACCGGAATTTTAAAATGCCGGCCGATATTTTTATTCAATAAAACATATCTTATTCCCAAAAATGGCGCCCGGATGTGCCCGTATTTTTTAATTTCATCCAGATCTTTTTTCGCGCGGTCAATCGGTATGGCGAATCCAATATTTTGCGCGCCGTAGACCACGGCCGCGTTGATGCCGATGGCGTTTCCTTCCAAATTTATCAATGGTCCGCCGGAGTTTCCGGGGTTTATCGCGGCGTCGGTTTGGATGAGTCCCCGCAACCTTTGCTGGTGACCTTCAATATCAGTAATGGCGGAAAGAAGCCGCGAAAGGCCAGAAACGATGCCGGTGGAAACCGTGTTTTGAAATTCTCCCAAAGCGTTGCCGATGGCGATGACGGTTCTGCCTAATTTTATATTTTTGGAAGTTCCCAAAGAAATTACGGTGAGATCTTTAGGCGGGTTCACGATTTTTAATATGGCGATATCTGCCAAGGGGTCTGCTCCCACAATTTCCACGTCATATTTATCTTCTCCGATGACGGCTTTATAATGAGCTTCTTTATCTTGAATAACATGTTTATTGGTAAGAATGATCCCGGATGAGTCCACAATAAACCCCGAACCGCCAGATACCGAAACATTGCCTTTTTTATCGGCTTCGCCGAAAAGTTTTTCTTCAAACATCTTCAGGTCCATGCCTATTTTCATTAAATCTTTTTCAACCAGTTCAACATTTTTGGAGGCGGCGATGCTTACCACTCCGGGAAGAACGCGCTCTATTATTTTTATAATTTTTTCTTCGTGTTCGGTCATCTTCTTCAATATAACAAAAATTTATGCTATAAGGAAACTATTGCCCCCATAGTTCAAGGGATAGAACGAGGGACTCCTAAGCCCTAGATCTCCGTTCAACTCGGGGTGGGGGCACAATTTGACAGCATAGTTTGATAAAGATATGCTTTAAAATATTATGGTCAAGAAAAAATTTAATGCGGTTTATGAATTAAACAAAGCGATAAAAAACGGTTTCGATGTTGCTAGAAAATCAGATACCGATAAGCTAATTGGACGCCGCGAATTTAAAAACGCCTTGGCGCGCATTTCTCTTTTGGAGAAAAAGGTTGGCGTAAAAAGCGGGAAATAAAACCATATTTTAGGAGAAAAAAGAAAAGAAAATTTTTTCATAATGATTTTGGAACAGAAACTCGAAAAGGGTTTCTTTATTGTTTTGGTTGATTTTTCTTGGCATCTTTGTTAATGTAGTTTTAGTAATCAGCTGGATAATCTGACTGTGATCGTACATTCCCAACCGAAAAGGAGGTGAACGGAAATGAAAAATGGTATCAAACTTCTCTTGGAGCCTGGGACTGGGGTGCGAGACTGGGTCAGGTATCAAACACTAAATGTCGAGATTGGCCGAGAACGGCTCAATGGAAGAAGTGTCAGTTTTGTTAAGATTCGCAATGGGGAAGCACAGTTCTTTCCCAGTGGTGGTGTCGAGGTGAAGATGCCCGGCGCTGATGAGTTCCGGGTCGCGTTTCAACCACGGAAGGTTCTGGAGATTCGCGACCTAAAAGGGAGCCTCATCGAGCGTAACCACTATCTCTGCACCGAGTGCGCTACTCTCACCGGCAAAATGGAAAACTACGAGCCGAGTACCGTCGTCGCTGGTCGTGTGAATGCAAACTTCAAGTGCACCAAGTGCGGACATCAATGGGAGAAGAGGGTATGACATCTTCCTTCTGTGCTCCCGATCCAAGGGGCCGTGCGCGAATTCTTGCGCCGGCTCTTTTTCTTTTCAAAGAATTTGCCGCCAAACCCACCAAAAGTTTCGTATTTAGGCGGGCAGAGAAAAACTTGAAATTGGCAACTGGAAATTTTGGCCGATAGATGCTAGTATAAAAACATGAATAATTGGTTTTATGGTTCATATGGCCATTGGGCCAGCCCCTTTTGGGGAGGATTTGGCGTGGGATTTTTGGCGCCGATTTTATTGGTTTTGATTCTGTGGAGTTTCTATTGGAAAACCAGAGCCTTGTGGCGCGCCGCCAAAAACGGGGACAAAGCTTGGTTTGTCGTTTTGATTTTGGTCCAATCCCTCGGTCTTCTGGACATTCTCTACCTCTACGTTTTCGGCAAAAAATCGGAGTAAGGGGCCTACCCCCACACCAACTTATGTTTTATGTGTATGTTCTGAAAAGCAAGAAAGATGGCGAGTTTTACATTGGCTCTACCAACGATTTACGTAGAAGGTTTAAAGAACATAATGATGGAAAGGTTTTTTCAACAAAATCTCACATACCATTTGAAATTATTTATTACGAGGCGTATAAAAAAGAGGAAGATGCTAGACGCAGAGAATCAAATCTGAAGTTGCGATCGCGAGCCTTTGCACAACTTAAGAAACGAATAGGCGCATCTTCCAAAACATAAGTTGGTGTGGGGGCCTATAGTAAAATGGTATTACGCGTCCATGGCATGGACGAGGTGCGAGTTCGATTCTCGCTAGGTCCAAAACAATAAATTATTATTTTATCAACCTCCACACCAACACATTTTGGTGTGGGGGTCAAGATAGCGGGTAGAGAAAAGTTATGGTATTTTAAATTTATTAATATGTATTTGGATTTGAAGACAAATTTCGCGGATCTCGCGGACGATGAAATTCTGAAGAAGTCACAGGACAATCCTTCGCTTTTTTCGGTTTTGATTGATAAATACCAGCTTCCTTTCGTGAGAAAAGCGCAGGGAATAGTCCACTCCAAAGAGGAAGCCGAAGACATTGTGCAGGAGACTTTCACCAAAATTTATTTAAACGCGGGAAAATTTAAAAAACAGCCGGGCGTGGAATTTAAAAGCTGGGCCTGGCGGATTTTGGTGAATACTTCACTTACTCATTATAGAAAGCTCAAAAAAAGTTTCGGAGACGTAGGTTATCTGGACGAAATTTTGGCGGACGACGAAAAAACCGAATCGCTTTTTTCCATGGAAGATAATCTGGACAGAAACGAGAATATAGGCGAGGTGCGTGAGGCGATTGAGAAAATGCCTTCCGAGGCGGCCGAGCTTTTGCGGGCGCATTATGTGGAGGACCGGCCTTACGCCGAAATTGCCAGAAAACAGGGGATTTCCATAGGCGCTTTAAAGATGAAACTTTTTCGCGCGCGCAAGGTTTTAAAGGATATCATGAAGCAGGCTTAAACTGATGGCTAACGATCTAAAAAAGCGAATAATGAGGCGGGTTTACGGGATTTGGTTCGTCAAACGGGTCATTCCCATGGCTGGCGGTAGCGCTCTTTTTATGGGTATTGCCATGAAAGAGACAGCCGGTAGGTTTTTTGTGGCCAAAATCTTCTCCAATTTTATGGAAGTGGCCGGAACCAACGCTTGGGCGATTCCAAATTTCATCGCTTCGGCATTAAATAAACTTGAGCCTTCGGCGCTGGTTTTGACGGCTGGAGCCGGATTGGTTGGTTTTGTCTTGGCGGTAAAGTTATTGCGAAGCATTAGAGTAATGTCGCAAAATCCAGGAATGGTACGCGCCGCGTACGCCAAGAAGTAATTTAATTTGAAAGGTCGTTTTTAATAAATTAAGAAAATCTCCGCAAGAGCGGAGGTTTTCTTTTTGGTAAAAAGTTGTATAATTTCAAAATCCGCCCATAGCTCAATTGGCAGAGCAGGTCCCTCTTAAGGACAAGGTTGTAGGTTCAACTCCTACTGGGCGGAAAAATATTGGAGGTGTGGCTGAGTGGTTGAAGGCGCCGCTCTCGAAAAGCGGTGTCGCCGACAAGGCGACCGGAGGTTCGAATCCTCCCACCTCCGAAAATAAATTAAAATAAATGAAACAAAATTTAAAAAAAGAATTTATGGAATTTGAAATATTGGCTTGGTCGATAATAGCTGGTTTTTCGAGAGGCATAAATATATATAAAAACAACACAGAGGATTTTAACAAGGCAGAGTTCAAAAAATTTTTAAAGAAAGAGCTTCGTGATAGATTTGGAAACAATTACCATACTGATTCAAAGACTCATATTAAAAAGCTAAGCAAATTAAAAGAAGATATCGATAGAAAATTTGGTAAAATATTGGATAACGGAGAGCAAATTTATTTCGGTCGGGTACAAAAAATTGTAAATCTTTATCTTAAATACCGTTGGGTATGTTTTAATGAACGCAAACCTGTCCATTGCCCCTTCGATTCCAATATTTTGAATGAGTTGGGTTTGTTTGGTATTAGATTTACTAGAATGACAGAAGATCAGTATAGAGAAGCTATAAAAAAAGTTGAAGAAAAAGCTAACAGATTTGAGAATATTGCTGAATGGGAAATAAAAGTATTTAATAGTAAAAATCCGTTTTATCAGAACTTATAGTATTTTCTTTTAATCTGTTTTTATGTTAAGCTTTTTATATTCAAATGAACCAGCTGATAAACTTATTCGCTAAATACGGGTTTTATTTTTTTCTGGGGCTTTTGGCGCTGGAGGCGACCACTTTGATATGGATGTTTGTTTTGCGCAAGAATTTCAGAAAAATTTTCGGCGGCTCTCCGGCAGGCGGAGTGAATCTGGAAAAAATCCTTTTGGAACTGCGGGAAAACCAGAATATCTCGGCTGTAAATTTTGATGAGCTGAAAAAGAGAATCGAGATTTTAGAAGAAGCTTTGCCAAAAAATTTAAGAAAAATCGGGCTCGTGAGATACAATCCATTTTCCGACGCCGGCGGCGACCAAAGCTTCGCTTTAGCATTGCTTAATGAAAAAAATGACGGCTTAATAATTTCATCGCTTTACGGCCGGGAAATGAACCGCGTTTACGCCAAGCCGATTATGAACGGCGTCTCACAATATCAATTAACAGACGAGGAAAAAGAGGCGATACAAAATGCACAATGAAAGAAGAAACAAAAAAAATCTCGCGCCCGCCGATCGTGGTAATAATGGGCCATATTGACCATGGCAAGACCACGCTTTTGGATTACATCAGAAAATCCAGCGTCGCGGCTTCGGAAGCGGGAGGCATCACTCAGCATATTGGCGCTTATGAAGTGAAAATCCCGACGCCAGCTAACGCTGGGTCGGAACCCCGACCGCAAGCGTCGGGGATCACTTTTCTGGACACGCCGGGGCATGAAGCTTTTTCTAAAATGCGATCCCGCGGCGCGAAAGTTGCCGACATTGCTATTTTAGTTGTGGCGGCGGACGACGGAGTGAAGCCCCAAACCAAGGAAGCGTTGGAAGCAATAAAAAATGCCGCGATTCCATTTATGGTGGCGATTAATAAAATAGACAAGCCAGCGGTGGATTTGGAAAAAGTAAAAAACGAACTGGCGGAACAGCAAGTTTTCTTGGAAGGGCGGGGAGGAACGGTTCCCTGCGCCGAAATTTCGGCAAAACAAGGAATCGGAGTTGACCATCTTTTGGAAATAATTTTACTTTTGGCCGAGATGGAAGATATCACAGCCGATCCGAAAAGTTTCGCTTCCGGCTTGGTGATAGAATCGCACAGGGACCCCAAAAGAGGCGTCACCTCAACTTTGCTTATCATAAATGGCACGCTGAAAAAAGGGGAATACGTGGCGGCCGGGGAAGCCGTGGCCAAGGTCAAGATTTTGGAAAATTTCAAAGGCGAGGCGATGGATTTGGCAGGGCCATCCCAGCCAGCGGTGGTTGTCGGCTTTGATAAAACTCCACAAGTTGGGGCGGAATTCAAAACTTTTTTTTCGCAAAAAGACGCTTTACTGGCTTCTTCGGTATCGGTAGAAAAAAACGCGCCCAAAAAACAAAATGAAGCAAAAACCGCGGAGACTCCATCAACAATTCTAGGCGTGGTTATAAAAACCGATGTTTTGGGCTCGGCTGAAGCTATTTTGCATGAAATTGAAAAACTGAAAAACGAAAAACTTGACCTTAAAATTTTGCGCGCCGGAGCCGGTGATTTGTCCGAAGACGATATTAAAATGGCAGCTTCTTCCGCCCTGCCCCTAGCTGTCGCTTTTAAAGTTGAGATTTCTGCGGCCACCCGGGAGCTGGCTCGGCGCATGGGAGTGGAGATTGCCGAATTCGAAATTATTTATGACGTCGCTGATTTTTTGAAAAAGAAAATTGAAGCAATTTTGCCCAAGGAGGAAAATAAAATTCTTTTGGGGCGCGCCAAGATTTTAAAAATTTTTCACGCCAAAGCCGCGACTGCGCCGCGGGGGCAGATTATCGGCGGGAAAGTATCAGAGGGAGTTTTGAAAAAGGGAGCTGTTTTTGATGTTTTAAGGCGCAATAAAAAAATCGGCGAAGGTAAAATTGAAAATCTGCAGCAGGGGAAAATCAATATCCCTGAGGTTCCGGCGGGCGGGGAATTCGGGGCGCTGGCAAATTCCAAAATTTCAATAGCCGAAGGAGATGAATTGGAAACCTTTTCCGCCAAAGGCGGAGAATAAAATGGCGCACCAACAAGAAAGATTCGCGTCGTTTTTAAGAAAAGAAATTGCCGGATTTCTCCAGCAAAACACTCCGCATAATGAAGACGCGTTTATATCTGTAACCAGAGTTATTACAAAGGAGCGGTCGGACAAAGCCGATGTATTAATTTCTATTTTCCCGGATAAAAACGCTGACGCGATTTTTCACAACATAAAACGGATGGAAAAAAGCGCTCGCAAATACATTGCTTCCAGGTCGCGCCGGCATTTTATACCGCTGATTAAATTTGTTTTATACGGTGGAGACAAATCGGCTAACCTTGAAAATTTGTTGGAAAAAGTCAAGAATGAATAAATGGCGCCGTAGCCAAGTGGTAAGGCAAGGGACTGCAAATCCCTTATACGAGGGTTCAATTCCCTCCGGCGCCTCAAAATCTTTCGCCGGGGTGGTGAAATTGGCAGACACACTAGCTTTAGGAGCTAGCGCCGAAAGGCATGCGGGTCCAAATCCCGCCCCCGGCATTAGAACGCGGCCATGGTTTAGTGGCAGAACATATCCTTGCCAAGGATAGGATGGGGGTTCGATTCCCCCTGGCCGCAAAAAATTAGAAAAATAAAACTTAAAATCGTGACTATGCCAGCTTTCGGTTGTTATTATAAAATATGGCTCAAAAAAGAATAACCGCCCGCATCGCGGGGCGGGTGCAGATGGTAATGTTTCGGGATTTCGCTTCCAGAAAAGCGCGGGGGTTGGGGCTCACGGGATTTGTAAAAAATGACGCCGACGGAAGCGTAAAAGTTGTGGCGGAGGGCGATGAGGACGTTCTTAAGCAATTTATTGAGTTATTGCGCGAAGGGCCTCTCTTTGCTAAAGTAGAAAACATTATGGTTGATTGGGAAGAGCCGACTTTTGAATTTACTTCGTTTGAAATTATCTATTAAATTAAACAATTTTCACGGTTATGAATTGCATCGGCATTATTATGGACGGCAACCGGCGATGGGCAAAAGAAAAAAACCTCCCGCAATTTGCTGGCCACGAAGCAGGTTATCAAAAATTACTTGAAGTTCTAGGGTGGGCGCGCGAAGCCGGAGCGCGCAATTTGATTGTCTACGCGTTTTCCACGGAAAACTGGAACCGTCCCGATGAAGAAGTTTCATATCTAATGAAGCTGATTGAGATGGTTATTGAAGAGCGCGTCCAAAAAATCGCGGAAGAAAAGGTGCGGGTTCGGTTCATTGGGGAACTTGATAAATTTCCCGAGCGCGTTAGGAAAAGCATGAGAGTGCTTGAAGAAAAAACTGCAATTTTTAAAGAGTACACTTTGGGAATCGCTGTTTCTTACGGAGGAAAAGCGGAAATCATCTCCGCTGTAAAGCGCCTCCCGCAGAATATTATGCAAAATTTGACCGAAGAAGAATTTTCAAAATATTTATGGACCGGCGATTTTCCGGATCCGGAGCTTATCATACGCACCGGCGGGCAAAAACGCCTTTCTAATTTTCTTTTGTGGCGGGCCGCTTATTCCGAACTTTATTTTACCGATACCTATTGGCCGGCACTTTCTAAAGAAGAATTTTTATCGGCAATAAAATTTTTCGCCGGAACCCAGCGCAATTTCGGGAAATAAAAATTTACCATATGCCGGAGGAGAGATTCGAACTCTCACGCCTTTCGGCACTCGATCTTAAGTCGAGCGTGTCTGCCATTTCACCACTCCGGCAAAATTAGTGCGGAGAAAAAATTAACTATTCGCATCCCGGTTGGCCTAACATGCCTGGCCCGCAACGGTTGAAGGTTCAAGTATTAAATAGCGTATTCCTGACTGCCGTAACAATTCCCCACATTGAGAGCATCACAAAAAGCCCGACCAATCCGTAGATTATATATTTTTTCCCTTCCGCCAGTTTCTTTTCATCTCCTGAAGCAAGGATATATTGTATCACTCCCCACAAAAATGCAAGAGTGGCGACAATAAATAAAAGTCCAATCAGCTGATTGAGCACTAGGGTTATATTGCCGAAGAGTTTGGATATAGTCATATTAGGTGAAAAAATTTTGTAATATGGCGATAATGGCTTTTACGGAAACCATAATCAAAAGGCCAAAAAGCCCCCATACAATATGTTTTTTCCCTCTGGCGCGAGTGGCGTAGCTTATGCTCCCGGATGAAGAAGTCTGGCCTGCCGAGGCTCCGGCGATAAACTCCACCACGCCGTAAAGAAACACCACCCCGCCCAAGACCAGAAGCAAATTAGTGATAGGGTCTAAAATGGATTGTTGTATAGTGACGATTAGTTCGTCAATGGTTTTAGCAGATGCTATGGCAATCATCACTTTGTTTGGTGATTATGGCGAAGGCCTTACGTCTCCAGGACCCGGCGGGATTATTCCTCCTCCTACTCCGAATTGGGAAACCAGCGCTCGGACTACTCCCCAGATCGCCACCATAACGAAAAGGCCGATCAAGCCAAAAACTATAAATCTGCGCCCTTCGGTTAATTTTTCCTCGTCACCGCTCGCGGTAATATATCTGATAACGCCCCAAAGGAAAACAATGGTGGCGATAATCATAAGAATCGGAATAACCCTGTTCAAAATGATTTCCGTTTGTTGAAGAATTGAGGTCACATCTGCGGCGTAGGCGAAAAGCGGCGCCAGCAATGCTGTTGAAAGCGAAATCTTAGCTAATGTTTTCATAATACTAATCTACTAATTTATACTAATGCTACTAATAATTTTTTTACTAACTCGACCTTTTTATATTTTATAATTTTTCGGCGAAATTTACTATAGCCGAGGCGATGGCATAAGCGCCCACTAAAATAGCCGTGCCCACTACTGTCCAGTAAAATGTGCCTTTGGCTTTTTTAAGCTGATCGTCGTTGCCTCTCGCGGTCACAAAAAGCAAGCCCGACCAGATAAGAAAAACCGTCGCTATGGGGATGCCTATTTTGGTAAGAAGCTGGGCGAATTTTTCCACAACCTGCCCGAAAGTCCCGGCGTTTATGGGATTAACCAGCATATATTCTTCCGCGTAAGCCGTGCCTATGTTTAACATAGCATAAATTATAGAAAAAAGGAAGATTTTTGTTTTGTTTATAAACATGGTTTTATTATAACTCATTTTTATAGTTATTATAATTAAATTTAAGGCCAAACAACATGTACGTGGCTTGTCCCCCCGTCGCAATTAGAATATCGTATAGTGCCACCTGAATTTTCACAATAAGCTTGCCCACCAAGACCGCTAATTTGATTTCTTAATTGTAGAAAATCTGATGGCGTGTTGTTACGCGGAGTGCCGCCAGTTGGTGTTGCTGGTACTAAATCTACAACCGGCTTGCCTGACCCATGCTCTTTATGACCGACTTCAGTTCCTCCTATTATAAAAAAGTTTAATCCTGTAGTTTTTAGATCCGTTAAGTGTTGAGCCGTTGAAATTGGCAATCCCACAACACTAGTGCAGCCAGGGTCTGATTGAATATGGCAATTACTTCCGCTCTGATTTATAACTAATATGCCCGCTTTATTTAGAAAAGTCTCACCTTCAGTTTCGGTGCTGAATACCGCTCCAATTGGCTTTGGAATTGTAGTAATTCCTCCGCTCGGGGTTCCGCCGATTGGGGCGGTTTGTATTGCTACTGGGCATTGTTCCATTTCATTCCAGCTAATAATACCCTTCCCTTCGGCTAAAGTTTGAATTATGGAATTGACTATTAGCCATCCACCGAAAGCAATGAAAATCCCGACTATTGAAGATGTTAAGATTTTTTTGCCTTTTTCAATTTGCGCTGGATTTCCGGAGCTAGTAAGCCATACAATTCCTCCAGCCAAGAGGGCAATCACTAAAATTGGAGTTGCCAATTGAAATAATAAAAAACTTACAATACGGCTTGACAGCAGCCATAAATGGCAAGGCGTGCACGGGATAAATTGCGTGCCACAAGGAACAAGCGGTAGAGCGAAAACTGGCAATGCCAAAATCAATAAAAGACCGCTGATTAATAAAATTTTATTTTTCATTTTAATTCCATAAACCTGGCTTTAGCTTTTTCCAAAGAATCCCGCAAAGTGAATCGCCCAATAGCCATGTCTTCTATTAAAGTTCTGAAAATTTGGTCGGCGCGCTGGGGGTCGGGATTCGGCCAAAGCTTAAGCGCCAAAACCGAATTCGCGAAAACCGAGAGTATGGACTCTTTTTGATAAACCGGCAGGACATCGCGCCGCGGAGAAACATTTCCGGTTTTATCCGCATAGCTGGCTGAATTTTCCGCGCTAGCCAAAAATTGTATGAATTGCCAGGCTTGCAGTTGCGCTTTTGAAGCCTTTGGCACGGCCAGGGCGAAAATTTCCCCGCCGGTCACGGGGCGCTGGGCCCCTGCCAATTGCGGCAAGAGCGCCACGGAAAAAGACAGATGCGCGTTTTTATTTTTTATTTCATTATATTCCGAAATTTTGCCGAAATACATAGCCAGTTTTCCATTTATGAAAGCATCTCTGGCTTCCGGCAGCGCCCCCGACCAACTTTGAGAATTTTTCTTAGGATTCGCGAAATCGATAACGAACTGCAAAGAAGATTCGGCAGGATGAAGCGTAACTTCGCCGATGTTAAGCGGTTCGTTTAGCGTGATTTCTCCGGAATCATTTATAATTTTTTCTCCGGATTGCAAAAAAAGCGTGGTTAAAATAAGCGGGGCGTTTTGTATGTTTTCCGCTCTGCCCAAAGCCGCTCCGGATATCACGATATTTCCGGAAGAATCTTTTCTGGTGAGCTTCGCGGCGTCATTTAAAAATTCGTCCCAGGTTTTAGGAGGCGAAGCGATAAAATTTTTCGTGAAAAGGTCGTTGTTTATAAAAAGCGCCAAGGGGTCGGCATAAAACGGCGCGCCTAAGACCTCTTTTTTTGTTCCCAGAAACACGGAGGCCGCTTCTATATACTGCTGGATGATTTCACGCTCGGTAAATAAAATCGCGGGCGAGGCCGAAAGCTTGTCTTTATGTTTTTTGAGATAATCGGAAGGGAAGACGACGATATCGGGCGCTTCGCCCCGGGCGATAGCGTTTAAAAAATCGCTTTCAAAACTCACAATGTCTTTTTTGGAATATCTCGCGTCAAAATTTTGGCGCGATTCGGCGAATTTCAAAACCAAATCTCTTACGGCAGATTCATCATCAAAACCCCACATAACAATACTCACTCCGCTTTCCCCGTCGGTTTTCAGCCCGGGTACGATTCCGGTCACAATCAAAACGGCTACAACTGCTATGATAATTGCTCCGCCTATGATTATAATTTGTAATTTATTCATTTTTTATTTGTTAAAAATCAAACCATAATGGTGACTCCCAGCTGAAAATTCTTTGTAAAAAGAAAAGCCCGCGCTTTCCAGAATTTTTTTTGTTTCATCTTTCCCGACGCGGTGGTCCAAAGAGGGCCCACCCACAGAGGAGGAGTTTTCGCTCCACTCCACTACCATTAAACTCCCGCTTTTCCGCAAGATGCGGTGAGCTTCCACGCCCACGGCGTTTTTATTTTGCGCCTGGAAAAGAATATTTGAAATTAAAACTTTATCAATGCTTTCGTCTCTTATGCCAGAGCCGCGTGGCAGTTCCAGATCTGTCCTTTGGGTTTCAATATTAAAAAGATGGAAAAGTTTTACTTTGGCGCGCGTTGCTTCTAAAGCCTCCGGACGAATATCCAATGCGTAAATTTTGCCATTGGGCCCGACGCGCTGGCCCAAAGGCACGGAAAAAAATCCAGCCCCACAGCCAAAATCGGCGATTTTATCCCCGGGCCTAACATCCCAAACATCAATCGCTTCTTCTGGCTTTAAAAACAAATCCGCCATGAGTTTATTATAGCATCCGTTCCAAAATTTTATAACCCTCAAGAATGGCAGCGACAATAAAATCTTCTAACCCGCCGAAATCCTCTTTCATCTGCGCCTTATTAAGATAGAGATTATAAAATCTTCTATTTTTTTGTAATATAACGGCCGGCGGCAAATTGGCGTTAAGCAACATAGCGTGCATAAGCAACCGCCCTATCCGGCCGTTGCCGTCGGCAAAAGGATGAATTTGTTCAAAACAGCTATGGAACAAAGCGCTTTTCGCAACAACGTTTTGCTTACTGTGATGAAGATCACGAATCAGTTCTTTAATTAAATTGGGAATTTTTAAATGATTTGCGGTAGGAACATAAGCTCCGGTAATGCGTACCGGATGATTCCGATAATTTCCGGCATCAGCTCGTATGGCGTTAAGGAGGATGCCGTGAAGTTTTAAAATCAACATTTCGTTTATAGGTTTTTTTGTTGTCAGATAATTAAATAGATATCGCAGCGCCGTTTCATGATTTTTGGCTTCAAGCTGTTCCACTAAATTTTTATTAGGGAGAGCCGCATTCCGGAAAAGAATTGCCGCGGTTTCATTTTGTGTTAATGAGCTGCCTTCAATGCCGTTGGAATGGTAAGTTAATGAAAGCAAAAATTGATCTAGAATATCCGGATTATCAAGAATTTCCTTTAATGCGTTATTGTGCAGTTTTTGTTTCCGAAAAATAAGCTCACGCTTGGCATCAGGGACGCTTTGCGGGATTTTTTTCTCGCCGGAATATTCCAGGTAGAGCTTGTCTATCTTTTGGAGCATCTTCTTTCTGGGAATGGATTTAAAATTTATCCAGCGGTTGAGGGCCGCAAAAGTCACACTCAAACGGCTTGCCAGCTCGGTTTGGGTAAGCCCCGCTAATTGCTGAATAAATTGCAGTTTTTCTTTAACAGTCATACACCTCTAAGATAGCAAACTATATATAGTTTGTCAAAAATGCCTATCTTTATATAGTTTTGTAGAATTTTTATTTCAACCACAATGTCTGTGCCTAAGACAAGCTATCCACATCCTTTTATTTCCTCTGCCTGCGGATGAAAGCGGGGATGGAGTCCCATTCGGATTCGTCGGAGGCATTTTTGTTTTGAGGTTGCGTGTTAGCGGATTTTCCGGCGGGATTTGCGGAGACCGGGCTGTTTTTTTGCGCGATTGCCGGACTGAATAAAGTCGCCGATTTGCCTATATGATCGTCCGGGAAGCCGGACGCGATGACGGTTATTTTTATATCTCCTTTTTTTAGGCGATCATCTTGAATCGCGCCGAAAATAATTCTGGCGTCAGGGTCAATAGAGGCAGTTATTATTTTGGCGGCTTCATTAATTTCCCACATAGTAAGATCAGGCCCGCCGGAAATGGCAAAAAGAACTCCTCGCGCCCCGTTTATGGAAATATCCAAAAGAGGCGAGCTGATGGCGGCTTGGGCGGCTTCTTCGGCGCGGGCTTCGCCCCGCCCCATACCTATTCCCATAAGCGCTGAACCCGCGCTTTGCATGACGGCGCGCACATCCGCGAAATCAACATTAATTATTCCCGGCACCGTGATTAAATCGGAAATGCCTTCAACGGCGTGCCGCAAAATTTCATCGCACATGGCGAAAGCGGAAAGAAAAGGCGTCTCTTTTGACACCATAGAAAGCAATTTATCGTTGGGTATGACAATTAAAGCGTCAACCGCTTCGCGGAGTTTTATCAAGCCATTTTCGGCGATGCGCGCCCGCTCCAGTCCTTCAAAAGCGAAAGGCTTTGTGACAACACCGATGGTCAGCGCGCCTTGCGCTTTGGCGGCGTTTGCCACAACCGCCGCGCCTCCTGTTCCGGTGCCTCCGCCCATCCCGCAGGTAATAAAAACCATGTCGGCTCCTTTTAGTGCCTCATGAATTTCGTCTTTGGTTTCTTCCGCGGCTTGTTTTCCCAACTCCGGATTCATCCCCGTGCCCAAGCCTCTAGTGATGCCTTTACCGATTCTTATTTTTTTATGCGCCAGGCTCTGGTGCAAATCCTGCGCGTCGGTATTTATGGCAATAAACTCAACCCCGCGCACTTTGGAGCGGATCATATGGTTGACCGCGTTGGCGCCGGAACCTCCTACGCCCACGACTTTTATCCGGGCAAATGATTCTATATCTGGTTTAATATGCGGCATATGTTTTTGATTTAATAAAGCAACTTCATCTTAACGATAGAGAAAAATAGCGCAAGGTTGACAAAAAATATAAAAATTATGGCAAAAATGCTCGGAGCCATTTAAAAAATGAGCCGGAGCGGCCGCGCAGAAATGGCGAGAGAGAATTCTTTTTTTCCAGAGCCATGAGCGTGGTGCCAACCGCGACCGACCAGGCAGGATTTCTCACTTTGTCTTTAAACCCTCCCAAAGCGGCCGGTTCAGCCACTCGCGCGTGAAGTTTCAAACGCTCTTTGGCGAATTCTTCTATTCCTGGAAGATTCGCGCCTCCCCCCACGATGACCACTCCTCCCGGAAGGATTCCCAAGCGCTCCACTTTTTTTAAGTGTTTTTCCACCAATTCAAAAATATCGTCCAATCTCGCTTCGATTATTTCGGCGAGCTTTTTTTTGGAATAATTTCCGTAAACCAAATCAGTCCCGCCTGCCGGACGGGCAGGTTTTTTATTGGATGAAGAATTTTCATATCTCACCGTGCCGTAATTTATTTTTAGTTTCTCCGCTTCTTCTAAAGTAACGCGTAGTCCCATGGCGATATCTTGCGTGATGTGGGACGAACCGAAGGGGAGCACTTCCAAAGAATACGGCAACCCTTCTTCAAATAAAATAACGGAGGTGGTGGAAGCGCCAAAATCCAAAAGCATTGTACCAACTTCTTTTTCGCGTGACTCTAAAACTGCGTGGGCGGCGGCCAGGGGGCTGGCTATGATCTCTTCTATATAAACATCAGCTTCCTCAAATGCTTTTATGATATTTTTTAAACTTTGCGAAAATGAAGTTATAAATAAAACTTCCGCTTCCAGCCGTACGCCCATAAGCCCGGCGGGGTCGTGCGTGATAGTTTCGTTGTCAATCCGGTAAAGCACCGGGAATTTGTGTAAAATTTCCCTGTTTTGAATGCGGCTCAAATTGGTTTCACTCGCTCCGATGGCGCGGAACACATCTTCTTTGGTTATTTCGCCGTCGGCGCGAGATACCGCGACCAGCCCTTTGGATTTTTGCGACGCGACGCCGATTCCTCCGATTCCCGCGTAAACATTGCCGCTTTTTATGCCGGTTGATTTTTCAAACGCGCCCATGGCCTCTTTGATGGCTTTGGTCACTTCAGTCGGGTCTATGATTACGCCTTTCCGCATGCCTTTGGTTAAGGCCGCTCCCGCGCCCACCACCCGGGCCAAACTTTCTCCTGGCACGGCTTCCAAGGCCACCACTTTTATGGATTCAGTGCCGATATCTATGCCGATGACGCCTTTTGCGCGCATTATTTTGATTGTTTTAAAATATTTAATTCTTTTCTTTCCATTTTTTTCGCGTCTTTATTTTTTTTATGGCCGTATCCTAGAAGATGGAGCGAGCCGTGGATAAAAAGATAGGGCAAATTTTTTTTTGATATATTTAAAAATATTTCTCCAATATTCTTTTCCAACAAAAAAGAAAGCACGTCGGCGATTTTTTCTTTTTTGCGGTATTTTTTATTCAAAGCCAGCATCAGTTGTGGACTTGCCAGCACCACGTCCAGCTCAAACTTTTTATTAAAAAATATTTTATTGTAAATCTTTTTTATTATTCCGGTATTCGCGCGCTTCTTTGTCAGATTCCGAATTTCAATCATGCCGTTTTTTCCAATTCCTCTTTTAGCGCGCTTGAAATTCTGTCGCCGGACGCTTTACCTTTTAAGGTGGGCATGATTACTTTCATGACTTTCGCGAAGTCCTGCTGGCTTTTAACGCCTGCCTTTGCAGGCAGGCCTGCTTCGCGAATACCGTCTTTTATTATCCGCCTCAAATCCTCCTCCGAAATTTCAGGAGGAAGATATGACTGTAAAATTTTGAGCTCCACTTCCTCTTTTTGGGCAAGCTCCTCGCGGGCGCCGGTTCTGTATCCTTGGGCAGCGTCTTTTCTCTTTTTGGCCTCGGAAGAAATCACGCCTAAAATTTCCTGGTCGGAAAGGCCGACATCTTTTTTCCGGAGCTCAATTTCTTTATTGGCGACGGCCGCCGAAAGCATTCTTAAAGTGGAGAGCCGCAGGGCGTCCCCGTCTTTTAAGGCGTTTTTTTGGTCTCCCGCGATTTTATCTTTTAAATTTTCCATCTCTTGCCTTATTTTACTTCACTTGCTTGATTTTGCCTAATTTCCGGAGCTGACGCGCGTTCTTCTCCCAATCCAGCCGGCGCAGAGCTTCGCGTTTTTTTTGAAAAGCCGATTGCGGCGAGATGTGGTATCTTCCTTTTCTGGCATGCGCCAAAAAACCGCTCCTTTGAAGGATTTTAGTAAATCTCCGGAGCAGGCTCCCCGCCGATTCGTTTTCTCTTTTTCTTACTTCCACCATATTTTTATTTCCAGCCTCCTAATATATGCAGGTGCACGTGGTCAATCACTTGCCCGCCTTCTCTGCCAACGTTAAATACCAATTTGTATCCTTTAAGCCCCAATTTTTCCGCGGCTATTTTGGCTTCGTGAACCAAATGGCCTATTAAGGCCTCGTTTTCGTGCTCTACCTCTTTAATGGAAGGTATATGTTTTTTGGAAACGACCAGATAATGCACTGGCGCCGACGGATGAATGTCCCTGATGATAACAGCTTCAGGCGTTTCCTGCAACATCTCCGCCGGAATTTCTTTTTTTACGATTTTACAAAATATGCAATCGTCCATTTTATTTTTTCTTGAGGTGGGCTTTAATTTTTTCCACGAGTTTGGTTTGCAGAATGGATTCTTGGGCGCCTTCGTCCATATAGCGAATTAAAATTGTGCCGTCCATGGCTTCTTTCTGGCCCAAAATCAAAGCAAGTTTGGCGCCGGTTTTGGCGGCGATGTTAAGCTGGTTTTTGAGATTGTCCCGGGAAATGGATTCGCCCACGGGGATTCCTTCTTTCCGAAGCTCTTCCATTAAATTAAAACTTCTTTTTTTGGCCGCCGGGCCGATGTGAATCAAAAATACTTTATTTTCTGGGTGGCTTTTCGGGGCGATACCCAGCCTTTTCATCTCATGAATCAATCTTTCCAATCCCAAGCTCGCTCCCACCGCCGGCAGAGATTTTGCTCCCAAAATTGTCGCCAACTCATCGTATCTTCCGCCTCCAGCTAGAGCGATTTTCGCGGAGTTTTCTGCGTCGGCATCCGTTTTTTTATTGTCAGCTTCTTTCTTTTTATTTTCTTCTTCGAGAAAAATTTCAAAAACCGTCCGCCCGTAGTAATCAAAACCTCGCACCAGATAATTATCCAGAAGATAAGGAATCTGCCCTTCGTCCAAAAATTCCAAGACCGATTTAAAATGCGTTTTGCAGGCATCGCATAAGTGTTCAATCATCTGCGGAGCTTGCGCCTTGAGTTCTACGCACCCAGGCTCTTTGCAATCCAGGAGGCGCAGGGGATTGTCTTTTAATTTCCGCTTGCAATCTTTGCAGAGATAATTGAATTTTTTCCGGTAGTAATTGACCAATTCTTTTTTATACGCCGGACGGCATTCTTTATCTCCGATACTGTTGATGTTGACCATTATATTTTTAAAACCCACTTCTTTCAAAATCAGAAAGCAGATTTTTATAATCAAAGCGTCCAATACCGGATCGTCTCCACCCAAAATTTCCAGCCCGAATTGCCTGAATTCTCGGAAGCGGCCGCGCTGGGGTTTTTCGTGCCTAAAAAAAGAACCCTCGTAGTAAAGTTTTACCGGCTGGGGCAAAGAAATCATTCCGTTTTCAAAATAAGCTCGCGCCACGGGGGCGGTGCCTTCCGGCCGAAGCGCCAAAAGGTCTCCGCCTTTTGTCCGCAAGGTGTACATTTCTTTCTCCACCACCTCGCTGGTTTCTCCTAATGGCCGCAAAAAAAGTTCGGCTTGCTCCAGGTGCGGAGTCCGGATGGGCAAAAAGCCATAAAATTCAGAAATCTCACGAGCCCGCTCCAATATTTTTTCAAGATACCGGATATCTCCGAAAAGCATGTCGTGCATGCCCTTTGGCGATTGAATCATTTCTTTTTTATGTTTTTTTGGCATGTTTATTTTATTATACCCGCTTTTGCGATTGGCCACAGACGCACCAGCGCCCGGCCCATTAATTTTTCTTTCGGCAATGCCCCCCAAAATCTTGAATCGGAGCTGTGGGGGCGATTATCCCCCAAGACAAAATACTGGTTTTCGGTAAGCTCCATTTTTACGTTGGGCGCAGTTTCTAAATTTGCGAGAAGATATGGTTCGGCAAGTTCCAGGCCGTTTATGGTTATTTTCCCGTTTTTAATTTCCACTTTTTCGCCGGGAAGCCCGATCACTCTTTTTATAAAAAATTCAGAAGGATTGAGCGGATAACGAAAAACCACGACTTCTCCGCGCTCGGGCAGACGGAGTTCGTAAGTCAACTCATCTATTATTAAATATTCCCCATTGTGAAAATTTGGCTCCATTGAGGCCCCAGACACGATAAAAGGCTGGGCGATATAGGTGCGGATGGGCAGAACTATGGCCACGGAAATTACCACTACTTTTATAAATTCCCAGACGGCGCTGCCATGCCCCTCCTCAATTTTCTTATTTTCATCCATAATACTGATATATGATACGCTTAATTTTAGGCCTAGGCAACCCGGATCGAGAATATGAAGGGACACGGCATAACGCGGGAAGGTCAGCTGCCGAATATTTTGCCAAAAAAATTGGGGCGGGTGATTTTGAGTTTGATAAAAAATCCAACTCTTTAATCGCCGAAGGCAAAGTTGAAAAAAATAAAGTTTTGATAGCGCTTCCGGAAACTTTTATGAATAAATCAGGAAGCGCAGCTACGAAATTAATCCGCTCTAAAAAAGAGCTGAAAGAACTGGTTGTGATTCACGACGATTTGGATATTCCGCTAGGCAGATTTAAAATTTCCTACGGCAAAAGCTCGGGAGGGCATAAAGGAGTGGAGTCCGTGATGCGCGCCTTGAAAACCAAAAATTTCGTCAGAATCCGCATCGGCGTTTCGCCGAAAAATAAACCGGCCCAAAAAGAAGTTATGGAATTTATTATCGGCAAATTCAAACCGGCGGAATTGGAAATTTTCAAGAAAATAAACAAGCGCGTATCCAACGCGCTTGAAGCCATGGCGAGAGGCTCTTTAGAAAAGACCATGAGCCAGTTCAATTAGTGAACTCTATCTTAGCCGAATCGAATCTACTGATTATTAGTTTGAATTTTTTTCCAGCTTTGTTTTCTCCGCTGATTTCTGTATGGTTCCTTCGAAATTTAACTAGCGGCATTTTTTCTGTCATTAAGAATTCATTTATCTTGTTTTGCTTATTGTTCCGCACGACAACCTTGTACATAGCCACCTCCCCTAAAGTGTATCTATTAATGTGATAGCAACGCGTTGATTTTCTGTCAAATTTTTGGTAGGGTTTAAGAGCTGGAGAAAAGTTTAAATAAAATTCTAATAGCCGCGGTTACCCCCTCACTTTTGGAAAAGGGGGCGGGTTGGTTTTCCCAGAATTTTTCGGAAATTGAAAAAAATCGAGTAAATAATGCTTTTTGGCAGAGGAACACTTTGATTCTTGAAACCGGACAAAGAATTAAACTCTCTGAATTTTTAAGAAAAATTGTGGAGTTGGGGTATTCAAAAGTTTGGGAAGTGCATCACAGGGGAGAATTTTCTCAGCGTGGAAATGTTGTTTACATCGTTCCCATAAATGGTGGTCAAATTTACCCCCACACCAATGACATTGGTGTGGGGGTTTACTCAATTGAGTTTGAGGGAAATTATATTGAAAGTATAATAGGAAAAAGTTTTACTTCTTCACTAAATGTGAAGCCAACCATTCAGAAGCAAAACCTTTTCCTGCCGGGCGATTACGTTGTTCATATTGATCATGGCATCGGGATTTTTCGTGGAGAGAAGGAAGAGGATTACATAATTGAATACGCAACTCCCAAAAACCGTCCCAATTCTCCGGATTTGCTTTTTATTCCCAAAAAAGAAATTAAGAGAATTTCTCCTTATTTGGGTTTTAAAAAACCGGAAATTCATCGCTTGGGAACCCTCGCTTGGAGTTTGACAAAGAAAAAAGCCAAAGAAGACATATTAGCTTACGCCAAAGAACTTTTGGAAATTTTTGCCAAAAGAAAAATCGCTTCCCGTCCGCCTTATGCGGCGCATCATGAATTGGAGGAAGAGCTGATTTCCAATTTTCAATATGAATACACGCCCGACCAGAAAAAAGCTCTGGAAGAGATTTTCGCGGATATGTCAAAAAATGTGCCGATGGATAGAGTTTTGATGGGCGATGTCGGTTTTGGAAAAACAGAGCTCGCGGTTGTGGCGGCGTTCCGCGCCGTGCTTACGGGAAAGCAAACAGCGATTATGGCGCCCACCACGATTTTAGCCGACCAGCATTTTGAAATTTTTAAAAAACGCCTTGAACTTTTTGGGGTAAATGTGGCTAGGCTTACCCGCCTGGAAAGCTCGGAAAAAATAAAAGAAATTTTAAAAAAGATTGAAGACGGCCGGACGGATATTGTAATCGGGACGCATAAAATTTTAGGAAAAAACATAAAGTTTAAGAATTTAGGCCTATTAATTATTGACGAAGAACAGAAATTTGGCGTTGCCCAGAAGGAAAAATTCAAAAAAGAGAATCCTTCGCTTGATATTCTGACTCTTTTCGCGACGCCGATTCCTAGAACCTTGCAATTAGCGCTTTCCGGAATCCGCGCGATTTCCGAAATCTCAACTCCTCCGGAAGGCAGAATGAAAATTGAGACTTTCGTGCTCCCAAAAAATAAAAGATTAATCAAAGAAGCGATTTTATATGAATTAAAAAGAAAAGGCCAAATTTATTTTCTAGCCAATAGGATCCATAAAATCCCCGCGCTTTTGGAGGAAATTAAAATTTTAAAAACCGGCGCCAAAATAGGCGTGCTTCACGGAAGAATGCCGGAAGCTAAAATTATAAAAACCATGCATGATTTTCGCGAAGGGAAATCAGACCTTTTGGTTTCCACCACGATTATTGAAAATGGGATGGATCTTTCCAACGTAAACACTTTGATTGTGGAAGATGCCACGCGCTTGGGGCTTTCGCAGGCGCACCAATTGCGTGGAAGAATCGGGCGTGGAGATAAAGAGGCGTTTGCTTATTTTTTGTACCTTACTCAGCACCTCAAAGAAAAAGCCGTCTCTAGATTAGGGGCGCTAGAGAGGTATTCATGGCTCGGCGCAGGTTTGGAAATTGCTAAAAGAGATTTGGAAATCCGTGGCGCGGGAAATATTTTGGGCCGCGCCCAGTCGGGCATCGCCTTCCGCATCGGATTAAATCTTTATTTTGAACTTTTGGAGGAAGCAATTTCGGAAACCCGTGGATTTGACAAAAATAGCTAGATTTACTAAGTTTATCGCAGATAGTAAAACTCAAAAAGGAGGGTGATTTATGTGGACTAGCGCGCTTTGGATAATTGGAGGCGTCTGGATTTTGTGTGGGATTTTTTTCTGGTTCTTTGTAAAATCTCTGAAAGAAATCAAACGCTCAAGTTGGCATTACAAGCTCTACGATCTTGTGTGGAGTAATTATCCTCAATATTCTTCTTCTTATGCGCTTTGTTTGACCGTTACGCCATTCGCATTGATTGTGGCTATATGGTTTGTTCTTTGTTGGTTCGTGATCGGTTGCCCAATTAGGTTTCTCCTTAATTGGGTCATCTGGCCGTTTTTCTTTGGCAAGAGGCCCGTTGATGGATGGAGTAAGAAATACTGGGGCGATTTGATTGATACAGATACTCTCCCTAGTGATAATAGTACATATATTAATTGTTCTTTTTGGAAATGGCTTTTGTTGCCAGTCGGCGGAATATCTATGGAAACATTTATGTCGCCGTCCCCATTTGTGATTCTTATTGAAGGATTGACCGTTGTCTGGCTGTTTTACAAAATGCTTTTTAGGGCATTTTTGCCTCTAGAAAAATATATTTTGGGAGGCACAGTAGTTTTAATGATACTGATTGTTATAACAGCATGGCTTAAACCACATCTGAAGAAGATATATATTAAATTGAGAAACAAACTTAGTGTCCATCTGCCCATCGTGGATTAGCGTTTCCGGCTGCTGGTCTTTGACCGCAGCTTTTTTATTTATAATTTGACAAAAAAACCTAGATTTGCTAGGTTATTTTTAGATTTGACAAAAAATTTTTCAGGAGAAAAGGAGACAAAATGGCGCAATATAAAATAGGTGCGATGGAAATTACGGAAAAAATATATAGACTTTTAAGAAGTCAACAAGGAGAGATACTTCGCTTGTCGCGAACTTCTGTGATGCGGGAAAAAGAAGTAAAAGGATTTGTCGGGGAGCTGGATTTATTTTTACAAACGGTTCTTTGCGATTTTTTACCATCGCTTATTGACTGCAAAATTGTGAGCGAGGAGATAAAAAGCGCGTGGCCGCCAGTATCTAGCGATTTTTGGATTATTGATCCACTAGACGGCACCGATAACTCCGGAATGCTTTCTTTCAACTTTGGCACAATGGGCGCTTTGATTGAGAGAGGTGGAATCTCTTTGGCGTGGATTTATCTTCCTATTAGAGAACAGGTCTTCGGAGACGGATTTTTCTTCGCTGTTCGTGGGAACGGAGCTTTTCAAAAAACGCCTATTGGTTTTAAGCCATTGCATGTCTCTGACAAACGAGATTTTGAAAAAGCCAATGTTTTTTTGGAAGGAGAAAGTAAAAAACTTCCAGAGTCGCCGTTTATCTGTAAAATCAGACAAAATACTCGCAACCGCAATGGTATGTCCTGCGCTCTATCTTTCGCCTTGCTCGCTTCCGGATTTCACGCACCAATCCCTGTTGATGCTGTGATTTCTTATAAGAATGAGCCCTGGGATAATTTGCCTGGAATATTGTTGACCGAAGAAGCCGGCGGTAAGGTTACTGATTTCTACGGAAGGCCTTGGTCGCTTGAAAATTGCGGCAGTTTGGTTTTTTCCAACGGGCTTTTGCATGGCCAGATCATTGCTCTCAACTGCCCAGCTTTTCGCTAGGATACGATATGGCCTTAATCCAAATGGATGGGCCTTTTTATTTTTCCTGATTTTCTTGCACTTCCTCTTTCGGAGCCACAGGCGCTTCGCCTTTTTTCCCGAGAAACGAAAGCGAAAGTTTTTTATCTTCCGGTTTATAGTTCACTATCTGGAAAAAATATGACTCGCCGGCCAAAACCATCTCGCGCATTTTTTTCTCCGTGCCGAATTCCGAAATATGGGCGAGTCCGTAGATGCCGGTGTCCAAAGTTATCAGCGCGCCGAATTTATTTAAACGCAAAACTTTTCCTTCCACAATATCGCCTTTTTTATATTTTTCTTTGTGCGTTTCCCAGGGGTCCGGCTTTAAGGCTTTCACTGAAAGTGAAATTTTGTCTCCGTCTATTGAAATTATTTTAGCTTTTATTTGTTCACCGACTTTAAAAAGCGCGTTGGGGTTTTCCACCAAAGCCCAATCCAGCTCCGAGATGTGGGCGAGCCCCTCCAGCCCTTCCTCTAATTTTATAAATATTCCGAAATCAACCACGCCGGTAACTTCTCCCTCAATAATGTCGCCGACTTTGTATTTTCCCACGACTTTTTTCAAATCTTCTGACTCCGCGCCTTTTTCTGAAAAAATAAGTTTGTTTTCTTTGGGGTCAAAATCCAAAATGGTGACGGAGATAGCCTCTCCAACCAATTTTCTAAGCTCGTCAAAAATTTTTTCTTTCTCGCCATTCTCAACTCGCGGGTAGTGGGACGCTTTGAGTTGCGACGCCGGCAGAAATCCTTTGATGCCGCGCCATTCCAAAACCACGCCGCCTTTGTTGGCTTCCAAAACTTTCAAATTCAAAGCTTCCTGCGAACCCTTCAGCTCTTTAGCTTCTTTCCAAATCATTTCCGAGCCCGCTTCTTTCAATGAAAGCTCAACGAAGCCGTTTTCATTTTCAAGTTCCACGATTTTTGCCGTTACCTTATCTTCCGGTTTCAGATTTTTAATAAGCTCCCGCGCGTTTTGATATTCCTGGCCGTAGATGATGCCGGTGCCGAAAATTCCCAAATCCAAAAACACTTTGGCGCCTTCCCGCTCCAGCACACAGCCCTCAATTAAATCGCCGATTTTAAGAAAAACCTTCGGCCGCGCTTTAAGCAAAGCGTCCATTATGCCGTTATTCGGCTTAATATCTTTTTCCATAGCTAAATTCGCCATTGATTGGATTATAAGCATTTTGCTACAATTGTCTAGTATGGTCATAACTTACTACGGGCTTTCGTGTTTTAAAATACAAAGCGGGGACACGGTGTTGGCTATTGACCCTTTTTCAAAAGAGTCGGGGCTGACGCCACCGAGGTTTGAGGCGCACGCTGTTTTGGTGACGCACGATCACGAAAACCACAATAATATTGAAACGCTTTCCGCGAAGGGTGAGGGCGTCGTTTTCAAAATTACTGGTCCCGGCGAATACGAGTTTAAGGGGATTTTGGTGCGTGGTTTTTGGTCTTTTCACGACTCTAAAAACGGCAAACAAAAAGGGAAAAACACAATTTATATAATTGAATGGGAAGGGATGAAGCTCGCGCATTTGGGCGATTACGGCGAGGAAACTTTGCGGAGTGAAATTCAGGAGGCATTGGGCACGCCGGATATTTTATTTTTGCCGGTGGGTGGCGGCGATACAATAGACGGCGAGGTGGCAGCGAAATTGGCGAACCAAATTGAACCGCGCGTCATAATCCCTATGCATTATAAAATTTCGGGGCTCCGAGCGAAATTGGACGGCGTGGAAGTTTTTATGAAAGAAATGGGAGAGAAGGCGGAGCCGGAAGAGAAATTTACAATTAAGAAAAGCGGACTACCTAACGCCGAGGATTCCAAAATAGTAATTTTAAAAACGCCGTGAGACATCCATTGGATTTTATTGAAAATATCCAGCAAAAACCGGAGCCGACAAGAAAATTGATAGCCACGGCGTTGGTGATTTTTTTTATCTTAATTATTATCGGCATTTGGATAACGACTTTTTCATTGCCGGAAAGCTCCCAGCAGGAAACTCCATCCGCCCAGCCTTCGCCATTTACTCTCTTATGGAATTTCACAAAAGAATCGTTTAAATGATTAAAAGCGAGGCCAAGGAAAGAATAGAAAAATTAAAAAATCTGGTAGATAAGTATCGCTATCAGTATCATGTTTTAAATAAACTGGAAATTTCGGAGGAAGCATTGGATTTCTTAAAGCACGAATTAAAAAAACTGGAAGACGAATTTCCTAATTTGGTGACGGCGGATTCCCCGACGCAGAGAGTCGCCGGCAAGCCGTTGAAAGAATTTAAAAAAGTCAGACATCAAACCAAAATGATGTCTTTGGAAGATGTTTTTTCCGAAGAAGAATTTTCGGAGTGGGTTGATAGATTGGATAGATTAATAAAAAGCAAGCCTAATCATTTTTACCCCCACACCAAAAGTTTTGGTGTGGGGGTGTATGCCGAACCTAAATTCGACGGCCTTGCCTTGAGTATTGTTTATGAAGGCGGTGTTTTAAAATACGCGGCTACTCGCGGAGATGGGCAAGTTGGGGAGGATGTTACGCAAAATGTCCGGACAATAGAATCTGTGCCCTTAAAAATTAGAGCTAAAGGCAGAGTGGAGGTGCGCGGGGAGGCGATAATTACAAAGAAAAATTTTGAAGCTATAAATAAAAGGCAAAAAAATAAAGGCGCGTCGCTTTATGCCAACACCAGAAATTTAGCAGCCGGGTCACTTCGCCAACTGGACCCAAAAATTACCGCGTCGCGCCGGCTGGATTTTTTTGCTTATGATTTATCGGGGGCGGAATTCAAAAATCATAGCGAGGAGCACAAGGCGCTCCGCGATTTGGGTTTTAAAACCGGCGGAGGTTTGGAAGGAATTTGCAAAAAGCCGGAAGAAGTTTTTTTGCGCTATAAAAAAATCGCGGAGCGCCGCGAAAAACTTCCATATAATATTGATGGTATCGTTGTGTCGATTGACTCCAATGATTTATTTAAAAAATTGGGAGTTGTCGGAAAAGCTCCTCGCGGAACGATAGCTTTTAAATTCGCGCCAAAAGAAACAACCACCAAAGTGGAGGATATTATCGTGCAAGTCGGGCGCACCGGCGCTTTGACGCCTGTTGCCATTTTAAAACCGGTTGAAATCGGCGGGGTCGTGGTAAGTAGAGCGACGCTTCACAACGAAGATGAAATAAAAAGATTGGGCGTGAAAATCGGCGATAGCGTGATTGTGGGCAGAGCGGGCGACGTGATCCCGGACATCAGAAAAGTTTTAAAAGAACTGCGGACGAGCCGCGAGCGGGAATTTCATATGCCCAAGCATTGCCCGGTTTGCAAAAAGCCGATTGAAAAAAAAGAAGGCGAGGTGCAGGCCAAATGCGTCAATAAATTTTGTCCGGCAATGCACAGGGAGGGGCTTTATCATTTTGTTTCCCGTAAAGCTTTTAACATTGACGGGCTCGGCCCAAAAATTTTAAACGCATTTTTGGACCACGGGCTCATACAAGATGCTTCTGATATTTTTGAATTAAAAGAAGGCGACATCGCGCCCCTGGAAAGATTCGGCGAAAAATCGGCGGAAAATTTGGTGGAAGCGATAAAATCATCCCGTAAAATTACTCTCGCCAGATTTCTTTACGCTTTGGGTATTTTGCATGTTGGGGAGGAAACTGCGATTGATTTAGCTGAACATTTTGGATCTTTGGAAAAATTGGAGCATATGTCGAAAGAAAATTTGGAATCAATTCCGAATATCGGAGAAGTGATGGCAGAAAGCGTTTATGGATGGTTTCGCGATGAGCGCAATAAAAATTTTCTAAAAAAACTTTTAAAATATATTGATATTGAAAACCCGAAAAAGAAAAAACCGGGGAAGCTGGCCGGAAAGACTTTTGTTTTTACCGGCGAGATGGAGTCAATGAGCCGGGATGAAGCCAAAGCAAAAGTTAGGGAACTTAGCGGCGACCCGTCTGAAACCGTCAGCAAAAATACGGACTACGTTGTTGTTGGCGAGAACCCGGGCTCCAAATACGCCCGTGCCCAAAAACTCGGAGTAAAAATTATAGATGAAAAGGAGTTTTTGAAAATGATAAAGTAAATAATATGAAAATCACAAAACACATTCATTCATGTTTGCTGGTGGAGGATGCGGGGAAACGGATTTTGGTTGACCCTGGGAATTATACTTTTGAGGAGGGCGCGCTGGATTTGGGGAAAATTGACGGCTTGGATTTGATTTTGATAACCCACGAACATTTGGACCACGCCTATCCGCCTTTGATTAAAAAAGTTTTGGAGCGCTTTCCGGATGTTAAAATTCTGGCGAATTTATCCACCAAAAATTTCTTAACGAAAGAAGGCATCGGCTCTTTTGCGAATAATTTTGATGGCATCACTTTGGCGGACGCTCCACATGAATTTTTGCTAGGCGGACGGACTGCTGAAAATTCGCTTTTAAATATTTTTGGAAAATTAACCCATCCTGGCGATTCACTAAAATTTAACGCGTCTCTCCCGATTTTGGCTTTGCCCATCCAAGCACCATGGGGAAGCATGGTGGCCTCGGTTGAAAAAGCCGCGCTCGTAAAACCGAAATTTGTAATTCCAATTCACGATTGGCATTGGAAAGATTCAGCGCGGAAGAAAATGTACGACATGGCAAAAAATTATCTGGCCGAAAAGGGCATTGAGTTCCGGAGCTTGGAAACTGGAGAAGAATTTGAAGTTTAGCTTTAAATTGCTACAATAATCCTATGATTTCTAAAGAAGAAATAGAACATCTGAAGGATTTGGCAAGAGTAGAATTTGGAGCGAAGGAAACTGAAAAGCTTGCCAAGGATTTGGACGAGATTTTGGAATACATTGACCAACTTAAAAAGGCGGACGTTTCAAACGCTCCGGAAATGACGCACGCGCTGGAGGGAGTAAAAAATATTGTTAGGAAAGATGAAAACAATAAATATAATTCAGAGGATTTAATCGGCGCGTTTCCCGAAAAAGAAAATAGCTATCTTAAGGTAAAAGCAATTTTATGACGATTTTAGAATTTCACAAAGCCCTTAAAAATAAAAAAACTTCCGCAAGAGAGACGGCAATTTCCTATTTGGACAAAATAAAAAAGGAAAATAAAAATTTAAACGCCTATCTGGAAATTTTTTCCGCCAGAGGGGGATCCGCATCTGGCGGAGAGTATGACGCGCTTAAGCAGGCAAAAGAAATTGACGAGAAAATCGCTTCGGGCGAAGAACCCGGCGCGCTTTGGGGCGTGCCGATTGCCATAAAAGACAATATTTTAATAAGAGGGGAAATTGCCTCCGCTGCCTCAAAAATTTTAGGAAATTACGTGGCTTCCTACGACGCGCATGTGATTGCAAAATTAAAAAAAGCTGGCGTAATATTTTTGGGGCGCACCAATATGGACGAATTTGCCATGGGTTCATCAACCGAAAACTCCGCCTACGGTCCGACAAAAAATCCGCGCGACACTTCCAAAGTTCCGGGTGGTTCATCTGGCGGCTCGGCCGCCGCCGTTGCCGGCGGCCTCGCCATGGCTGCCTTGGGTTCAGATACCGGGGGCTCCATCCGCCAGCCGGCGGCTTTTTGCGGAGTTGTTGGTTTGAAGCCCACTTACGGCGCGGTTTCCCGAAACGGACTTATCGCCATGGCTTCTTCTTTGGACCAAATCGGACCAATTACCCAAACAGTGGAAGACGCGGAAATTTTATTTAATACAATTAAAGGAAAAGACGAAATGGATTCAACTTCTGTTTTACCAAAAGTTTTCAACCGCGCCGCCAAAATTAAAACCATTGGCATTCCCAAAGAATATTTCAGTGAACAAGGTCTTGACCCCCATATTAAATCAGAACTTGATAAAGTAATTAACAAACTTGAGAAAAATTATGAAATCCACGAAATCAACTTGCCGCATACCAAATACGCTCTGGCTTGCTACTATATAATTGTACCGGCGGAAGTTTCATCCAATATGGCGCGGTTTGACGGTGTAAGATACGGCGAAAGAAAAGATGCCGGAAATTTGATTGAAACTTACAAAAAAAGCCGCGGCGAGGGAATCGGGCTTGAAGTCAGAAGAAGAATTTTGCTGGGCACTTACGCGCTTTCGGCGGGCTACTACAACGCGTATTATTCCAAAGCCCAGCGCGTCCGTTCGTTGGTTGCAGAAGATTTTAAAAAAGCATTCGCCGAAGTTGATCTGATTTTGGCGCCCACCGTTCCTACTCCGCCTTTTAAAATCGGCGAAAAAACAAATGACCCATTGGCTATGTACCTTTCCGATATTTATACTATTCCGGCAAACTTGGCGGGCGTGCCAGCGCTCACTTTGGCTTCAGGCGCCCAGCTTATTGCCCCGCATTTTGAAGAAAATAGATTATTTGAAGTCGGTAAATTTATAGAACATGATTGATCTCATAAACTCAATTTTTGATTTGGCTTTTAATATTATAGATTTTTTAATTAACTACGATTATTCGCGGCCGGTGCCCTTGCTAAAGGCCTTGGCGGTTTATATTTCCATCCCGCTGGTTTTTGGCATAATTTACAGCATTTACAAATCCAACCAGATTTTCAGGGCGATGCACGTTTTTGACGAGCCGAAAGGAACGCCGTTGGAGAAAAATAAAAATCAGGAGGATTGGGATAAAATTTTGGCTGGCGGAAAATCGGAAAATGAAAACGACAGGAAACAAGCAGTAATTTCCGCGGATTCTTTGATTGAGAAAATTTTGGGGATGGCCGGATATTCTGGAGAAAATTTAGGGGAGAAATTAAAAAATATCGAGCCAGCGGATCTGGATTCTCTGGACGCGCTTTGGGAAGCGCATAAAATCAGAAACCGCATCGCCCACGAAGCCGGCTATCAGCTTCTCAAAGAAGATTCCGAAAAAGCCCTCGCCCTTTTTGAAAAAGCGTTGAAGGAATTGGAATATATTTAATTTTTCTTTTCGCGGTAGCGGGGGCGGGAGTTGAACCCACTTCTGGAGGTTATGAGCCTCCCGAGATACCGTTTCTCTACCCCGCATCGTAATCGCTATTATACTGTCTTTATTAAGATTGAGCAAAGAAAAACCGCCCTTCGTCCGCCAACTAGCGGACTCGGCGGTTTTTCTTCCGCAACGCTTATGCGCGCGATACATTGACTGCCGCTGGGCCTTTTTCGCCCTCAACGACTTCAAAGGTGACTTTGTCGCCAACCTTCAATTCGTCATATGTTACGCCTTTCAACTCCTTGGAGTGAAAGAAGAGATCCTTTGTCTCGCCTTCGCGAGCAATGAATCCAAATCCTTTGGGCGTAAGTGTCTTGATTGTTCCTTCCGACATGCGATTTGTTTTTATAATTAACTATACCGAGAAACTCGACTTTGTTTCTGTGCTTTACAACACCAAATTAGTGTAGCATGTAATCGGAATTTATACAAATAAAAAAAGGGGAGCCGGCGGGGGCTCCCTTAATGCGCTGATTCGTCCAGAGGCAATTCATGTTTCGTCTCCTGATTTGAGCACGAAAAGTCTTCAGGATTGAAAGTGCCGGCCAGATAAGATTTAAATAATCTCCCGGCGCAAGCCACTCGAAATGGGTAAGTAGGAGTCCAATCATGTTTCGCAGAATCAAATTTGGCAATCATCTCCGCCAGTTGCGGGTTTTCCCCCGAATGGGCTATAAAATACAGCTTGGTTGGAGTCATATCCTCGTTTTCCCATCCCGGTGTTTTCTTCGCGACGGAAATGAATCTATTCACTAAACCTTCCCCCGCGTGATACGCCCAAATTGCGTTGTTTATATTTCCGAAGCGCTCCGCGAGGCCGGCAAGATGTTTAGCCGAAGCCATTGTCGCCAATTTAGGATTAAATCTATCATCCCGCACGATAACTTTTTTATAAACGGGAATTCTTGTGATTTTCCCTTTGCGTCGGGCAACGACAGTTTTTTTAATATTGCCGTATTTAACTAGCCCCATATTTTTTCCGGTAAGGGGCATAATTTGCCCGATTCCGGAAGCTCCCGAGCGGTTTTTTGCCGTGGGATCACAGCCACTTTCCAGAAGAATGATTTCCAAGAGTTTGTCTTCCGGAAATCCGCTCGTTTCTGAGGCCTCGCGAAACATTTCAAGGTAGGTGGTCTTAGCGCATTCGCTAAGGCCTTTAAAGAATCTTTCTTTCGCAATGAAGACTCGCGCTTGCATCGCGATAAGGGCTTCCTCTTTCTCTTCAAAGATCTTGTTGGCATCTATCTCCTGCCCATACACTCGCAACGTAACGGCGAGCAATAAAATTGAAAAGATCGCTATTTTCATAATAAACCCTCCTTCTATAAAATGAATTATGAACTAAGAAATACATAGCACCCTTCAATTTAAATGTCAACTATTTGTTTATGCGCGTTTGCCGCCAAATTGAATACACCCGTCAGTAAAATGTATTCGGCTCTTGTTTCTGATTCGTTCATACAGTTATACGCCTATCTTCCATATTTCTTTTTCAAGAAATGCTTCGATAGTTTGGCGCGTCGCTTTATTAATGAGATTTGAATGTGATAATTTATTTTCTTTTGCGTACTCGGCAAGTGTAATAATTTTCTTACCTTCCAAATACGCCAGCCTTTTGTGGTAACTATTAGTAAGCGACTTAGCTACAATTTCTTCCATAATCTCTGTTTTACTTTTTGTGTCGAATTCCTTGAACGCATCATAATATTTTTTCCGGTCAATGAATTTTATGTTGATCGGCGCATATCCCTCACGAATTAAAAGATAATTATTGATCACTCGCCCAATGCGTCCATTACCATCTACAAACGGGTGCGTGTATTCAAAGGCAAGATGTAGCCCAGCAATTCGTTTAATAATATTTTCTTGACTGCTCGCATGATATTCTGCAAGCATTTTTTCAAGTCGCCCCGCCACTTCTTCCGGCTTTGGCGCGATATGGCTTCCCACTCTCACATATTCTCCCGACGCACGAAACCTTCCGGCAACATCATCACGAATATTTGAGATAAGCATTTTATGGAGAGATAAAATAACATCAAGCGTTAATTCTTGTTCTTTGGCTCGCTTCTCTATATATGACACCACTCTAGCCAGATTTTTTGCTTCAAAAATTTCTCGCTCACTGATAAACCTGTCTAGGTCAATTTGGAGCAGTATTTTTTCAGTTTCTTCAAGAGTAAGCGTGCTATTTTCAATAGCGTTGGAGTTATAAACTTGTTCAGCAATTTCCGCTTCGCTCACAAGCTTAATAAGCGCCTCTTTGCCGGTAGACGCTTTATAGTATCTTTCACGCAGTGAGTGTATTTTATTAAAAACGCTTAATACTTTAGCCATATACCCCCATTATAGTAAAATTCACGGTTTTGTCAACATAATCGTGAAAATATAGTATTTTTTTGATGTTTTTCACGGTTTTAGCTATAATTTCCCCAAAAACGTCTTATTGAGAACCGTTTTTTAATCTGCTCTAAATCATCAAGATACTTTAAGAACAAAATCCAAGAAGTTTGCTCAATATAATCAAGCTCTGTGGCGCACCCAGCATCGCGATGCAAAATATCGTCTATATTCCGAAATGCTTGCTCAAACATTTATAGTTTAGTCGCTACAAATAATGAGCTTAGAATAACATAAATTAACGCTTTGCAGAATAAAACTGTAAGGTTATTAAAATAAAACAGAAGTGGCGGATTTTATCCGCCACTTCTGTTTTATCATTTTCCAAGCCGATCGGTCTTCCGATAAAAAGTGTTTCGGGCGCGGGCGATGGGATTTGAACCCACGATCTCCTCTCATGACCCCGCACCAAAAATTTCCAGCGGGCCCGAAGGGATTTGAACCCTCGATCTTCCCCGTGACAGGGGGACGTGTTGCCAGGCTACACCACGGGCCCATATTTAATTTTGGTGCGGGGCGGGCAGGGAGGCGTGTTAACCAGGCTACACCACGCCCGCATAATTTTTTAGCCAATGGCTGCAGCAGGGATCGAACCTGCGACCTAGGGCTTATGAGTCCCTCGCTCTACCACTGAGCTATGCAGCCGATTATTATACAAATATACAACAAATTAAGCAAAAATTGAAGAATAAATCAATATAAAGTATTATTAAAAAATGATTCGCATTAAAAAACTTAAATCGCTCTTGGCAATTGTTGAAAATTCTGCACTGGGCGATAACTACCTCTTCCGAAATTTATATGCCGATGTTAATGGCGAAGAAAAAGATATTCTTGAAGACGGCGCTTTGTCGTGCGCGGTTTTCGCGTCGGCGGTTTTACTAAATTTGGAGCTTATTAAAAAGCCGCATGCCACGGTTTCCGGAACCGTTAAAGATATGTTTGAAAGCGGATGGCGCGAAATTGCTCAATTAGGGCCGGGGGCGGTTATTCTGTGGGAGAAAATAATATTTGAAGACGGGAAAGAACACTCCCATATTGGTTTTTATATCGGCAATGAGGAGGCGATTAGCAATTCTTTTGCTGACAAATGCCCTCGGCGGCATCATATAACTTATGGCACTAACCAAGACGGCGCGCCGAAACGCAAAATAGAAAAAATTTATTGGCATCCGGAGCTGAATGATTAAAAACATGTCTAATATAGAAATCAAATCTTCGGAGGAGGTAGAGATAATAAAAACTCTTGAGGCCCGGAGCGACCACGAGGCAAAAAGATTATTGCGTTTTTTGAAAATGCCGGATTTATCGCGCGCTAAAGCAAGCCCGCTTTATGAATTAATAGAGCGCCTAGTTAACCTCCCGGAATTTAAATCATTTGATGTTGTAAAAATTCCGGATATTGTCCCCGCCAAAGAAAGTTTTGATTTGTTTGATTTTCCGCTTGACCATCCCACGCGGAGCAAGTCGGACACATACTATATTAACGACGAATATATTCTTCGCACTCACACTACGGTCATGTGGTATTATTATTTGCTTTCGGAGGCGATTAAAGAAAAATTAAAAGGCGAAGCGCCAATCGGGGTTTTTTCCTACGGCAAAGTTTACAGGAAAGATGAAATAGATCGCCACCATATGAATGTTTTTCACCAAGTGGACGGATTATACCTTTGCCGAAAAAACGAAAAAATTTTTGAAAGGCGGGATTTAGAAGAAGTCCTTGTGAAAATCGCTAAAGCAATATTCGGGAAAGACATAAAGTATCGCTTTAATGATGATTTTTTTCCGTTTACTTATTCCAGCATTGAAATGGAGATTGAGAAAAAAGATAAATGGATAGAAGTTCTTGGCGCGGGCATCGCACAGCCGTCCGTTTTGGAGAAGCTTGGCGTTGATTCTAAAATTTGGGGCGGCTGGGCTTTCGGTTTCGGTTTGGAACGGCTTGCCATAATCAGTATGGATTTGCCGGACATACGGCTTTTATGGTCGGAAGATCCGCGGATTAAAAAACAATTGCGCTTGGGAAATAAATATATTCCGGTGAGCAAATATCCGCCGATTACTAGAGATATATCTTTTGTCGTCGCCAACGACTTTATTCCAAATAATTATTTTGATTTGATAAGGGATTTGGGAGGCGATTTGGTTGAAGAAGTTAAGCTGATTGATAAATATGAAAATCTAGAAAAATTCGGCACGGGAAAAATAAGCTACACATACAGAATAATTTACAGAAGCAACGACAGGACTTTGGTTTCGGGCGAAATTGATAAAATCCAAAACGAAATTTACAAACAAACCGCCAAGCAATTTAACGCCGAATTAAGATGAAATCATTTTTACATTTGTTTTATAAAATCCGCGGGAAATTTTTAGAAAATTCAGCTAAAAATAAACTTTCTAAATTAAAAAACAGCGAATATAGATTGCCGTATCAAATTCCTTATGTTTCGCAGTACGCTTCTAAAGAATTAGCGGAGAGTTATGTTAAAAACGCCGAACTTTTGGCAAGTGACCCAAGGTGGCGCGATTTTGGCGCGGAAACGCCAGAAGAATACGCTTTTTGGTCTAGGAGAATTTGCGGAATGGCCTGTTTTCAAATGATTTTATTATCACTTAGACGTCCGACGTCTAAGTTGATGGAATTAGGGAAAAAAGCGATGACCGCCGGATGCTATTTATTGGATCCCAAAAATCCAAAACGGCTCGTCGGGCTTTTGCATAAACCGTTTTTGAAATTTATTGATAAGTTTGGGCTTGCCGGGAAACTAATGTGGTATATCGGACCAGCGGTTATCGCCTATGAGATTTTAAATAAAAATTTTGTGATTGCTTCTGTAAGCCACGAAATACGCTTTAGAGATGCGCGTCCAGAAGATAAAACCGGGCACTTGGTTTTAGTTCATGGGTTTAAAATGAATGGAGGCATAATCGCTGGATTTTATATTCATAATCCTTCTGGTTTTTACGGCATCTCGCAAGAAAATCATTTTGTCCCGGCTGATGATTTTTTAAATTGCTTCTCGGGCAGGATTATTGTTTTGAAGTTAAAGTAAATTTGCAACTTGCTTGCTATAGCGTGATTATTGCAAATTCTAAAGAGTGCAAATTAACCAGCGATAGCTGATTAACTTGTAGTTTGGAAAGGTGTGAAAAAAAATAAAAAAAGCGTGGGGAGCGTTTGCTCAGCCACGCGCGTTTTGAGGCTCGCAAAATCACAAGAATTTCATAAAGGTTAGAAGATGGGAATGCTCATTTTCGTTTATTTTCAAAATGCGGCAAAGATGACGGCGAAATGGATTTTCTTGGCAATTCATTTTCAAGACTAGTTCCACATTTTGCACCAAACGATTAATTTCAAAAAAACGCTCAATTTCCGGCGATAGCGACAAAGGATTTAAATAAGCCTCTGTCCATTCTCCCTTTCCATAACAACCACATATCCAGTCAGCAATGATTTTAACCTCTTCTGGCGTAACTTTCCATAAATCTGGAGAAATTTCTATGTTTTTCATAATCGCACCCCCATCTTTCTTTATCATATACTTCATATTTTTTTCATCAATATCTGGTTGTTGATAGGTTATTTTTATGCTATTATTAAGCTATAAATTAGATATTCATTATGCCCAAAAAAACCAAGAAAATAGCGCCCAAAAATGAGGGGGGGAAAGGGGGGTCGTACACCGCAAAGGATATTTTTGTATTAGAGGGTTTAGAGCCGGTCAGGAAGCGCCCGGGAATGTATATCGGGTCAACCGGCGCGGAGGGACTACATCATTTGATTTGGGAAGTAGTGGATAACTCCATAGACGAAGCGATGGCGGGGTACGCCAAAAATATAATTGTGACTCTTTTGCCGAATCACCGCGTGCGCGTGACGGACGACGGCCGGGGAATTCCGATTGAAGTCCACAAGCAGACAAAAAAATCTGCTTTAGAAACCGTGATGACCATGCTTCACGCCGGAGCCAAATTCGGCGGAGAGGGTTATAAAGTTTCGGGAGGGCTCCATGGTGTTGGTGTTTCGGTGGTCAACGCTTTATCCAGCTGGATGCGCGCGGAAGTTTGCCGACCTGCCCGTAATGCTACGCATAGCGTTGCAGGCGGGGAGGGCGAGCACTGGGCGCAGGAATATCAAAGAGGCAAACCAAAAACTAAGGTGCAGAAAGTCGGCAAATGCCGAAAGCTGGGGACTTCCATAACATTTGAACCGGATCCGGAAATTTTCGCGGACAGCAAAACCGGAAACATTCCTGAATTTGATTGGAAAAAAATTCTTGAGAGATTGCGCCAACAGGCGTATTTGACGAAGGGCATAAAAATTTCCATATCCGACGAAAGAGAAAAAAACGAGGCGGAACAAAATTCTTATTCTTTTTATTTTGAAGGCGGGGTGGCTTCCTACGTGAAATATTTAAACGAGGGGTTTACTCCGAAGCACGACACGATTTTTTACACTCAAAAAGAATCCGAGGAAATCTTGGTTGAAATCGCTTTGCAATATGTTGACGATTTGCAGACGAGGGAGTTGGCTTTCGCCAATAATATTTTAAACCCCGAAGGCGGTATGCATTCCACGGGTTTTCGGACGGCGCTCACAAGGTCGCTCAATTCTTACGCCAGAAAAAATAGTTATCTAAAAGAATCTGAAGAAAATCTAACTGGAGAAGACGCGCGGGAAGGGCTCACTTCAATAATTTCCATAAAACTTAAAAATCCGCAGTTTGAAGGGCAGACCAAGGCCAAACTGGGCAACCCCGAGGCACGTACGGCGGTGGACGATGTTTTCGCAAAATCTTTTGACGCTTTTTTGGAAGAGCGCCCGCAGGATGCCCGCGCTATTTTGGAAAAAGTAATTTTAGCGTTAAAAGCCAGAAAGGCAGCCAAGGCGGCCAAGGATACTATTTTAAGAAAGGGCGCTTTGGACGGCCTGGCGCTTCCGGGAAAGCTGGCGGACTGCCAGAGCAAGAATCCCGCCGAGTCGGAAATTTTTATCGTGGAAGGCGATTCGGCCGGAGGCTCGGCTAAGCAGGCGCGCGACAGGAGATTTCAGGCGATACTTCCTTTGCGTGGAAAAATTTTGAACGTGGAAAAAGCCCGCTTGGACAGAATGCTGACTTCAGACCAAATAAAAACCTTGGTCATCGCGTTGGGAGCGGCGATTGCGGAAAGTTTTGACCTTTCAAAATTAAGATACCACCGCATCGTGATTATGACCGATGCCGACGTTGACGGCGCGCACATCCGCACGCTTTTGCTCACGCTTTTTTACAGATATTATTTGCCATTGATTCAAAAGGGATATATTTATATAGCCCAGCCACCGCTTTATAAAATTCAAAAAGGGAAAGAAATCAAATACGTTTATTCAGAAGAAGAAAAAAATAAAACAGTAAAATATTTTGATAATCCCAATATTCAGCGCTACAAAGGCCTGGGAGAAATGAACGCCGACGAATTGGGCGAGACAACAATGGACCCGGCCAAGCGCGTTTTGAGGCAGGTGACGATTGACGACGCCAAAGGCGCAGATCATATTTTTGATGTTTTGATGGGCGACGACGTCGCCCCCCGCAAACTTTTTATCCAAACCCACGCCAAGGCGGTAAAGAATTTGGATATATAAAGCTTGATTTTTATTAGCCATACATGTTAGAATGGTCATAGAGACGAGGGCAACCTAATATTGGGGCCAAAATATAGTATGAAAGGAGGTGTTAGATGAATATCAAGGGAATTTCTATTACATACGACCCAGTTAAGGAACCCATCAAAAGATTCACGGTTAAATGGGACTTGGAAGGCGAACATCCGCCATCTGTTGAGAAGCTTGTTGAATTTGTTTTGGGCGCCAGAAAGTTTATTGCAAAAGCGATCTGGTGGCTCTTCCTTGTTTTTGTCGGCTTCGGCAGATCGGAGTTTGACCGCAACAAGGTTTAAAGGGGAGGAGTGCAACAAGATGAAAAAGAAACAACAAGTTCCGGCACCTGTCGTAACGACATCCGTAACAATGGAGTGCCGTTCAACGATAGCGGTGTTTACTGTCCAGGGTGCTTCCGATAACGATCTTTACCAAGCCAAGCAGAAGCTGGTAGCTCGGGGCATCCAATGCGACATAGTAAATCTCGGTGATGGAAAGCTGGCGCTCTCTGTTCCTATAAAGACGGTGAAGGAGCGTGGAGGCGATTTTCTGGAGGAGGTGCAGTCCTTCCTGCGAGGTTTTTCAAGGACGGTGTCGAGTCCCGCTTAACCGCGCGTTAGTCTGATGGGTTTTCAAAGGCCAACTTCCAAATAATGGAGGTTGGCCTCTTTACTTTTCTTTTTGCGTTTGCTATCCTTAAATCAGGCCCTCAGGGGCTTTTAAAAAACATTAAAAAATATAAATCAACGAATTATTATGTTTACAAAGTTAGCAAATTATTTTAAAGAAACCAGGTTGGAGATGAGAAAAGTGAATTGGCCTACCAGAGCCGAAACTTTGCGCTATACAGTAACTGTAATTTTGGTGTCTTTGGGCGTGGCGGCGGTTTTGGGCTTCTTTGATTTTATTTTTACCAGCATCCTTCAGTCTTTTATTTAAATAATAAATTTTATATTTGGTCGAATTTTATGATATTTAGTTTACAAAAGCATTATAACTAATCGATTTTTCTACTACCTGGTATGGCGAAACAAACATCTGAATTCGGAAAAAATTGGTACGCTGTGCACACTTACTCCGGCTATGAGGACGCGGTGGCCAGAAATTTACGCCAACGCATTGAATCTTTAGGAATGGAAAATCAGATTTTTCAAGTTGTGGTGCCAAAGGAAAAAAAGATAAAAATAAAAGGCGGCAAGCGGCGCGTGGTTGAGGAAGAAATTTATCCGGGTTATGTTTTGGTGGAGATGGTGGTGACGGACGCTTCGTGGTATGTTGTCAGAAACACTCCGCGAGTTACGGGCTTTGTGGGCTCAGGCACCACGCCTGTGCCTTTAGCCAAGGAAGAAATTGATTCGCTATTTTCGCGAATGGGCAAAGACGAACCGGTCCATAAAATTGATATTTCTGTGGGCGATCCGGTGCGCATAATTGACGGGCCATTCAAAGATTTTGAAGGCAAGGTGCACGAAATTGACGAAGCCAGGGGTAAAGCGAAAGTTTTTGTTTTAATGTTCGGCCGGGAAACTCCGGTGGAGCTGGATTTTTTACAAGTTAAAAAGTTATAAAATATTTATATGGCCAAGGCTATAAAGACAATATTAAAATTACAGATACCGGCGGGAAAAGCCACGCCGGCGCCTCCGATCGGCCCGGCTTTGGGCCAGCACGGAATCAACATCGGAGAATTCGTAAATAAATTCAATGCCGCCACCGCCCAGATGGGAGACGATATAATTCCGGCGGAAATTACAATCTACCAGGACCGGACTTTTGATTTTAAATTAAAAACCCCGCCGGCTTCGGATCTTTTGCGAAAAGCCGCCGGAGTTGAAAAAGGCGCGGCCAATCCTTTGGCCGGAAAAGTTGGCAAAATCTCGCGTGCCAAAATCCACGAAATCGCCGAACGAAAAATGGAGGATTTAAACGCCAATGATATTGAAGCGGCCTCAAAAATTATTGAAGGAACCGCCCGCTCAATGGGGATTGAGGTTGCGGATTAAACTTGCGCGGTTTTGTTCTAAAAATAAAAGGCCAACTCACGGGTTGGCTTTTTTGAAACATGATTGCTATCGCTGGCCGGAATAGCGCGCCCCCTTTTTCATGATGTATGGGACTTGGGCGGGCGAAGACAATTGCCGGAATGAAGCAGCGGCGAAAGGCAGGCCAGGGTAGATATTAAAGTTTTTTTGAGAAATATTGATTACCTCCAATACTGCGTGACCAACCCAACCGGCATGGAAAATCGGAGAAGAAACATGGGACGTCATGCCATCGCGAGCTAAGCGACTTTTGTCATTCAGTTCCATTTGTATGTCGTAAGGGACACATATGATTTCAAGCGTGTGCGCAAGTGCTAACATTCCTGGTTGCAGCTCCACTGTTTCGTCGTGATCAATGGTGAATTTTATCCGATGTTCGTCTTCAATGGAGACCTTTCTGGTTTTTTCCAAAAGATTTATATTGTTATTGCGGTAATCTCTTGTCAATCTCCGGATCACCCGTCTTCCATCAATTTTCACAACTTCCAGGATGGTATCCGCGATTTCTATCTCGGTACCAAACCGGAGATCAATAGTATCGGCATCAAGGGCGCTCGTAGGGGGTAGAGGATCAATGATGATTTTTCCTTTTTTTAAAGCCAGCTCTAATTTTCTAGGAATCTTTCCTCGCGCCACTTCTTCCAAAAAATAAGGCTTGAGCCCTACCCTTTCCAAGGTGGTAAGTCGTTTTTTAAAATCGCGATCTGACAGAATCATAAGCTTGCTCCTTTCGTTTTTTATTCACAAACTTTCTGGGCTGATAATAGCAAGGCATTTTAATAATGTCAAAAATGTCAAATAGATTTAAAATTTGATTTTTAAAGGCGGATATGCTTTCTTAATATTTAGAAGGGAGATAGAAATATGGAAGCACTTTTACATGACTCAGCATTAGCGTTGGTCAAAATAAACACCTATGACTCCATCTTCGTCAGCGAACTTTTTGGTTTTAATGTGGATGGAGCTCCTGGAGAGGTTTGTTACTGCGGAATATGCCAAGGTGGCATGAAGCGATTTACTGGTAATGGCACTTCAGTGATTTACTGCAAAAGATGTGGTTTGCGCGTGAATTTGCCAAGCGACGTTATGTCTCTGGATGATTTGATTGAATATCTTTCTTTTGAGAATTTGGAAGAAGATATAGTGCGGCGCGGCATTTGTCCGAGATGTTTCGGAACGAAGAAAATCCAAGTGATCGGCGAAAGCCACGGGTTAAAAATTCCAGAAATTTTTAACTGTTCAAAGTGTCAAGAATAAAAAAGAAAGGAGAATCGCTATATGGACTGGCCAGTATACGAAACAAGCCAAATTATTGTAGGCAATTTAGAAAGTCCAGTAGCGATAACCACGCTCTGGACAAATAAGGAACCGATTGCTAATCAGATTGGCGACAAGCGCCTGTATTGCGCCGTGGGGACACTCTATAATCGCAAAGTGGGGATTGATTTGTTGGTGCGGAATTTGCTTGCGCGCCCGACCATCCGCAATTTAATTATCTGCGGACATGATCGCGCGAGAAGTGGCGAGGCGCTTATAAAGTTTTTCCGCCACGGTTTCAAGCGCGGAGTTGACGGCAACGGCAACCCGAAATGGATTATTGACCTAAGCGATGGAGATTATGGCGTCATTGATATTGAGGTGGAAGAAGAAATGCTCCATCTCCTAAGAAAAAACGTTACTTTCCTTGATTTTCGCGGCACAGAAGACGGAAGCGCTCTCTGTTCGGTGTTGGAAGATTTACACTCTAGCACCAAAGCCGTTTCTTACGCAGAAGCTAAAATTTTCCCGAAAGTGATACCGGCTGTGTCTTCTTTGCCGGCGCCGGACAGCGGACGCGTGTTTCGGTCTCCTACCGTTGTGGGCGCTTGGTTGCAGGCGATCCGCGAGATTTCCAAGTTTGGGGTGGTGGGCGATACCCATTACAATCCGGCTGCCGAAGTGCTGAATATTCTAACAGTCATAACCGCGGAAAATCCTAATGACTTTTTCGTTCCGGATTGGCTGCCTATCGGACGGAAGGAAATTAAGGCGTATTGTGAGCAGGTGCTGACACCGATACTCTCACCCGGCGCGCGCTATGGCTATGGCCATCGTATTTTCAAATACTTCGGCTATGACCAGCTTGAAACGTCTGTTAAAAAATTAGTCGAAGACCCCGATTCAAAAAGCGGAGTCATAAATATTTGGGATCCGGCTAAAGATGTTGGCGATCTGGTAAATCCTAAATCGCCGTGCGTCAACAAAATTTGGCCGAGGTTGCGGCGGGGCAAACTTTTTATGACTGTCACAATTCGCTCAAACGACATCGGCGAAGCATATTTAGGGAATGGTTTTGCTTTTAGGCGTTTTCAGGCGGAGTATCTTAGAATACTAAGAGAGTTGATGGTAGAACAGGAACTTTCGTTGGGCGACCTTACTATTAATTCTGAATCTGCCCATCTCTACGAATCAAGTTGGTCTAATGTTGAGGAAACGCTTAATCGGCGTTGGAAGGAAGTTATGAAAGGTCCTGCTGTGCGCCAGGATCCTTATGGCTCTTTCCGAATCGTTGTGGATGTAGAATCCAAAATGATTATAGCGACGCATTTTTCGCCGGGCGATGATATTATCGCGGAATATCGCCGCAGGACTGCCTTAGAGCTTACAACCAAGCTTGCAGATGATGGTATTATGTCAGAACCATATCACGCTGCTTATCTTGGGCGCGAGCTCCAAAAAGCGGAGTTTGCTTTGCAATTTGGGTTGAACTACATTCAAGACCAGCCTCTTTTTAAGGTGCACGGTCCCAAGCCGCGTATTCTTCTCGAATAGCCCTACTATCCTGCGCAACGCAAGGTGGTAGGGCAATTTTTTTTATGATAAAATAATTTCTATATGATTCTTGGGTCAACGGAGCTTTTGAGGTTGGTAAAAGAGATTAATTTGGTTGAGAATTTGTCGAAACGCGAACTTACTAATCCGGAAGGCGCCGGTTTTGATTTGCGCCTGGGAAAACTTTTTAGATTAAAAGGAAAAGGTTTTCTTGGTGTGAATGAACGCGAAACTCCAAAGGTTGAGCTCGCGGCGGAATTCAACTCCGGGAAAGCGCAGTCTGTGATTATAAAACCGGGCGAATATTTTTTAACCGAAACAATAGAAAAACTTAATATGCCGCTGGATTTGCTGGGCATTGTAAAACCGCGAACGACTCTGCATCGCTCGGGCATAATTACTAGAGTATCAATCGCCGACCCTGGTTATTCAGGAGTTTTGCATCCGGCTATTTATAACGCTGGGGGTGTTGAAGTGGAAATAGAAATGGGCGCGCGCTACGTTAATATTATGTTTTTTGAAGTTAAGGGCGACACGGCAAAATACCGCGGCCAGTGGCAGGGCGGCCGTGCCACTACCCAAGGAAGAGAAACTCAAATATAATAATGAATAAATAAAATTATGAAAGTTCGCGCGTGGGCATTAATTATTTTAATCATCGGAGTTTTGGCCGGTTTTTATGATTCGGCGCAATTTTTAATCCGCCAGCCTGCGGACGGCAATTCTCACTGGCTGAAACCTTTTCAATTGGGGCTGGATTTGCAGGGCGGGACGCATTTAGTTTATCAAGCCGATACCGCTTCCATCGCCTCTTCGGATGTCGCGGAAGCCATAGCCGGCGTTAGGGATATTATTGAACGCCGCGTGAATCTTTTCGGCGTGGCGGAGCCGGTTGTGCAGACGGAAAATGTTGGAAGCGAGCGGAGGCTGATTGTGGAATTGGCCGGAGTTTTTGATATAAAAGAAGCGATTAAAACAATCGGCGAGACGCCCTTTTTGGAATTTAAGGAATTAAAGCGCGATAAATCCGGCGGGGTAGCTTCATCCACTGGAGCCGTAACCGATTTCGTGGCCACGAATCTTACCGGCAGATATCTTAAAAAAGCTTCTTTGAATTTCGCGCAAAATCTTGGGGAGCCCGAAATTTCTCTGGAATTCAACGACGACGGCGCCAAAATTTTTGAAGAAATTACCGCCAGAAACGTGGGGGAGCCGGTCGCCATATTTTTGGACGGCGCTCCGATAAGCATTCCGGTGGTGCGCGAAAAAATCACCGGCGGCAAAGCGCAGATTACCGGCAAATTTTCCGTGGATGAAGCCAGGCAATTGGTGCGCAGGTTCAACGCCGGCGCATTGCCTGTGCCCATTGTTTTAATTTCCCAGCAGAGCATCGGTTCTTCTTTGGGCAAAGACGCGCTTTTTAAAAGTCTCCGCGCCGCGCTTTACGGAACAATCGCTGTAATGCTTTTTATGATTTTTTGGTATCGCTTGCCCGGACTTATCGCGGTACTGGCCTTGGGGGTTTACTCGGCTTTGACTTTGCTTTTATTTAAATTGGTTCCGGTGACGCTTTCCTCGGCTGGTATCGCTGGATTTATTTTGTCGGTGGGTATGGCAGTGGACGCGAATATTTTAATTTTTGAAAGGATGAAGGAAGAAATCCGTTCCGGAAAATTTTTGGATACGGCCATGGCCGAAGGTTTCCGCAGGGCGTGGACTTCTATAAGAGATTCTAATGTTTCCAGTTTAATTACTTCCGTAATTCTTTATTGGTTCGGCACGTCAATTGTCCGCGGATTCGCGCTAACCTTAGGCCTCGGAATTTTAGTGAGCATGTTTTCGGCAATCACCGCCTCGCGATATTTTCTTTTCTCTTTGCCGCACAAGGATGCCGGCCGCATCACTCGCTTCCTCTTTGGCGCTGGACTTTCTCGGTAGGCCCTGCTAATGTCTATTTTAGAGGAGGGTCGCAATAATGCTTAAAATTTTGGAAACAGATTCAGAGAATAATCCGACATTGGTTGAATATTACGGTCAGAAAATTAAAGAAGGAGACGTAATAAATTTCAAAGCAAGTAGATCTGAAAGAAAGCCGCCTAAGTATTTCCTTGTGGATTCCATTATCGAAAAGATACGCAATGGCGATTGTATTGCTGTAACTTTATTGCAATGCCGACCTACAGTGACTGTGCGGCTTGATCAAAATGATCCAGATGACGAATTCTCTTTTCGAATTCTTACGCCCTGGCAGGCAGTCGGGATACTCAATGACTTCGGTGAATCAGTGCTGAAAATTATAAAAGATCTACGCAGAGCTATTGAATAATTAACTTTCCTACGCTACGCTTTCGGCAATGTTTCGGAAGCGTTTTTTTATCTCTAATTTTTATGTGATTTATTGATATACTCATTCTTATACGATCGTAGCAAATTGAGTATACTATATTTATATGCTAAATTATAAGATATGCGGCGGAGAATTATTTACGAGCCAACTTTAAGCGATGCGGCGTTGCTTATTCTTGACGCGGCAGGCAAAATTTTTATTAAATCTTTTTGGCCGCATCCTTATTATCATACGTTCTGCAATCACAAACCCAAGCAGTCTTTTAGAAACGCCCTTAGTCGTTTGGAAAATAAAGGTTTGATAGTTGGCGAACGCAGAAACGGCAAAGTTATTTTTAACCTTTCCGATAATGGAGAGAAGCTCGCTAAACGCTTGAAATTGAAACTGGAACTTGCCAAGAAATGGCGCTGGGACGGAAAGTGGAGAATTTTAATTTTTGACGTGCCGGAGAAAATCCGAGGGAAGCGCGATTTTTTAAGGCGCGAACTTATTGATTTCGGATTTTATCCTCTTCAAAAAAGCGTCTGGGTTTATCCTTACAATCTACCGGAAGACTTTTTTGATATTTTTAACGAACTTGATTTTGGAGAACAATTAGTTTTGGTTGAATCCGCGAATATCAAACAAGACGATTCTATCCGAGCGTTTTTCGGCTTATCTTAAACTATACTCATTTTTGTACGATCGTGAATAATTGAGTATAGTGGGTTTTTGTTGATTGTAAAATTTTGCCATGTTAAGCTCATCGGTAATGGATTGGTTCAACAAGTTCACAACAAGCCGGTGGCATTTTTTGTTGGTTATAATTTTGTTGGGCGCAGCAAATTTTGCTTACGCGTCCGTTGGCGATGTCGCGATTTCCGAAGTTTTATTTGACCCGGCCGGAGGCACGGACACAGGATTAGAATACGTTGTAATAAAAAATTTTGGTTCCTCCGCGGTGGATGTATCAGGTTGGGATTTATATCCATCGGGCGCCGGATATTTTACTTTGCCCAGCTTTAGTTTAGGTGGCGGAAAAGAACTTAAAATACATTTGCGGGCAAGCGGTAATAATGATGATGGCAATCTTTACCATACAAATGCTTCTGCCAATATGGGCAACTCATCTGGTTCTTTGGCGCTTTTTTCTAGCACGACACATAGTAAAGACACGATTATTTCTTATATTAGATATCACAAACCGGGAAGCGGAGAGAGCAAAACATGGGAAACGGCCGCCGCGGGCACCGAATTGTGGACTGCCGGAACATTTTTTGATATTTCATCGGGCACTGAAGGAAAAATTTTAAAACTTATTGATTATAATCAAAAAACGAGCGTGTCCGGCTGGTCTTTGGCTGAAGCTTCTGCTCAAAGCGATGTTGGTGTTGGACCGGCGTCCGTTACAGAAAATGATGTTGCCGCTACATTTTCCGGAAGCGTTGCTCCGCTGCCGGTGAACCAGATAAAAGCTTATGCCGGGCCGGATCGCGCGGGCATCGCCGGAGGAGAAATATTTTTTGAAGGCTTCGCCGAAGGTTTGCAAGGCGACCCGTTGGACGGCGCGAGATTTTCTTGGAATTTCGGCGACGGCGCCGCATTAGTAGACGGCAAAAAAATCGGGCACACTTTTCTTTTTCCAGGCGTTTATACGGTTTCTTTAAACGTGTCCGCGGGAGAATATTCTGCGCTGGATACAGCCAATTTGGTTGTTACCGAGAGCCCACTTTTGATTTCTGAGATAAAAACTGGCGCTGATGGCTGGGTTGAGATAAAAAATAATTCAGCTCGGAAAATTGAAATTTCGCGGTTTGGATTTGGAGAAAGTAATTTCAAGCCATTTTTCTTTCCAGAAAATACTTATTTGGCGCCCTGGGCTTTGGTGGTTTTGGGCACGTCAACTCTGGGATTTATTTTGCCGGAAAGCGGCGAGATAAAATTGCTTTATCCCAACGGTAAAATTATTTTTTCATCAAATTATCCGAATTTAAATTTAGGGAGCGATGAAAGTTTAAGTCTTGAAAATGGCGGACCTGCCTCGCCTGGCGCGAATCAAGGCGGGTGGCTTAAAACAAAAATCACTCCGGGCTTGAAAAACGAGATAACAAAATCTATTGCGCTTTCGGCAAAAAGTGCCGCGGAACCGAAAGCCAAACCGCCCACGGCCATTGTGGAAAATCTAGGAAACGCCCAAACCGCCTCGGTTATCAGTATTGAAAAACCGTCTTCATTTTTAAACGACTATTTTTGGCTTTTTGTTGGTCTCGGCGCCGGAATTTTTGCTGGCCTCATTTTTGTGATAATCCGTCACAGTTTTACGTTATAATTAGATAAATGAGCGAAAAACCTGCGGTTTTAGTTTTTACTACCGCTTATTTCCCGTTTGTGGGAGGAGCGGAAGTGGCGATACAGGAAGTGGCAAGAAGGCTCAAAAATGAGTACGATTTTTTTATTTTTACTTCAAGAATGGACGGCAAACTCCCAGCGCGCGAAAAAAGGCTAGAAGGATTGGTAATCAGAATTGGTTTTGGAAATAAATTTGATAAATTCTGGCTTTTAATTTTTGGATGGTTTGTAGCTTGGCGGGAATTGAGAAAGTGGCATAGAAAAATTATTTTTTGGGTTATGGATTTTTCGTTCGGGGCCGCGGTAGCTGGATTTTTGAAAATTTTTTATCCGAAAATTCCGTTGGTTTTTACAATTCAATATGGCTACGGCGACGAAAGAGTTAAAAAAGGCAGAGGTGGCCTTATGAATTTGGCATTTCGGCTGATACTTTCGCAGGCGGATTATGTTACGGCAATTTCAAATTATTTATTGAATTTATGCAAGCAGTACGGCTATATTGGCGAGGAAGCGGTAATACACAACGGGGTTGATTTAAAAAAGTTTACAAATCAAGAATCACGAATAGGAAATCATGTGATAATTTCAACCTCGCGGCGAGTTTACAAAAATGGTCTGGATATTCTGGAAAAGGCCTTCGAGATCATAAAAAAGAAATTTCCAGATGCCGAGTTGAAAATTGTTAGCGACGTTCCGTATGATGAATTGCCTAAATATTTATGGAAAGCTAGTATCTTCGTCAGACCCTCGCGCTCTGAGGGGATGGGCAATGCGTTTATTGAAGCTTTAGCGGCCGGATTACCGATAATTGGCACGCCTGTCGGAGGGATTTTAGATATTATTGAGGATGGGCAGACGGGTCTTTTCGCGAAAGTTGACGACCCACAAGATTTAGCAGAGAAAATTAAAATTTTACTCGAAGATAAAAAATTGGTGTCGCAAATTATAGAAAATGGTAGAAAAATAGTTGAAGAAAGATTTTCTTGGGATAAAATCGCGGCGCAATACGCCGAGGTTTTTAATTCGCAATTAAATACAAAAAAAAGAATACTGATAGTCACAGGAATTTTCCCGCCCGATGTCGGTGGACCGGCGACATACAGCAAAATTTTACTAGACGAGTTGCCTAAAGAAAATTTTTGCGCAAAAGTATTAAGTTTCGGAAGCGTTAAATATTTGCCCAAAGGCATTAGCCATATTGCTTATTTCCTTAAAGCCATGCGGTTAGGCGCGCGCGCCGATATTATTTTCGCGCAGGATCCGGTGAGTGTGGGGTTGCCCGCGATGCTAGCGGCAAAAATTTTGCGCAAAAAATTTATTTTAAAAATCGTGGGCGATTATGCTTGGGAACAAGGCGTTCAGCGGTTCGAGGTGAAAGAGATTTTAGATGATTTTTTAAATAAGAAATACGGTATTAATGTGGAGGTTTTGAGAAAAATAGAAAAATTTGTCGCAAATCACACAGAAAAAATTATCGTGCCGAGCGAGTATTTGAAAAAAGTTGTTTCGGCGTGGGGCGTAAATCCGAATAAAATTAAAGTAATTTATAATGCGTTTGATTTTAAAGACTTCGAACACACACTTAGACGTCCGACGTCTAAGTTGATTGTTTCGGCGGGTCGTCTTGTTCCGTGGAAAGGATTCGGCACTTTAATTGAGATTATGCCAAAGATTTTAAGAGAAGTGCCGGACGCGAAGTTGATTATTATTGGAGATGGACCGGAAAGACACAAATTAAAATTACAAGTAGCCACTTGGTGGCTCGGCCGCCAAGTGGAACTTATAGGAAATCTGCCGCATAAAAAAGTTTTGGAATATCTCGCTTCCGCCGATGCTTTTATTTTAAACACTGCCTACGAAGGATTTTCGCACCAAATTTTGGAGGCGATGGCAATTGGGGCGCCTGTTATCACGACAAACGTTTGCGGAAATCCGGAGTTGGTGGAAAACAATGTCTCCGGAATTTTGGTCGAATTTAACGATAAGGAAGCGATTAAAAATTCTATTTTAAAATTATTGAAAGACGAAAAACTTACTCAAAAATTAACCTCCGCCGCTTTCCAAAAATCCAAACAATTTTCAAAAGAGAGGATGATTAATGAAACGATAAAAATATTATTATGAAAGTCTTAATGATAAGCGGGGATCCGGGGGTTTTGAATCCGAATAGCGACGCGGGAAAGCGGATGGAAGAATATCGCCAAACTCTTGGAACATTAGATATTTTAGTCTGCCGAGGAAATATTTTTAGTTTTATTACAGGATTTTTTCGCGGCGTAAAAATCATTCGCAAAAATAAACCCGAAGTTATTACAGCTCAAGATATGGAACATTCTCTATTTGCTTGGATTTTTTCAAGATTATTTAAAGTTCCGTGGCAGATGCAGATTCATACGGATATTTTTAGTCCGTATTTTTGGCAGGAATCTTTTAAAAATAAAATACGCGTTGTGCTGGCAAAATTCTTGTTGCCTCGAGCAAGTTGTATTCGGGTTATGAGCGAAAGAATTAAAGAATCAATAACTTGGCGGCTCGGCCGCCAAGTGGCGGCCGAGTTATTCGTTACAGTTTTGCCAATTTTTGTGGATACGGAAAAAATTAAAAATACGCCGATTAAAACCAATCTTCACAAAAAATATCCCGGGCGGTTTATAATTTTGATGGCATCGCGGATAACAAGAGAAAAAAATATCGTCATGGCCTTAGAGGCCATGCGCGGACTAACGCAGAATGACACGCGGACTAACGCAGAAAAGGTTTTATTGCTGATTATCGGTGATGGGCCGGAGAAAGAACACTTACGGCGTATGGCGTATAGCTTAAAGCTGGATGAGAGCGTTGTTTTTGAGTCAGCTACTTCCGACCTCGCTTCTTATTATAAAACCTGCGATTTGTTTTTGCTCACCTCCGATTACGAAGGGTACGGAAGAACTTTGATTGAGGCGGCGGCCATTAAAGCCAAAATAATCTCCTCCGATGTCGGAATAGTTCCGGAAATTTTAGAGTTGGATTGTATTTTTAAAATTGGTGATAAGGATGGTTTGGCTGAAAAAATCAACGCCGCTTTGGCAGGCCAACTCAAGCCGCCAAAACCTGTGATTTTTCAAACAAAAGAGGAATATCTAAGATTATATAAGAATAACTTGGAACAATGCCAAAAAATATTTTAATTCTTACTCAAAAAGTTGACAAGAATGATGATAATCTAGGTTTTTTTCATCGCTGGTTGGAGAAATTTGCCGAGAAAACGGGCAAGATTTTTGTCATCGCGAATTTTATCGGCGAGTATAATTTGCCGGCCAATGTTCAGGTTTTTTCTTTGGGTAAAGAAAAAAGATTGGGCAGAGTTAGGCGCTATATAAACTTTTATAAATATCTTTTTAAAACTTTGCCCAAATCGGATGCCGTATTTGTGCATATGATTCCGGCTTGGGTGGTTTTAGTTTGGCCAGTGGCCGCGATTTATAGAAAAAAAATATATTTGTGGTATACGCACAAATCACTAACTTTTTCGCTTCGGCTTGCCGAAAAATTGGTTGCTAAAATTTTCACGGCTTCTCTTGAAAGCTGCCGTTTAAATTCTAAAAAAATCGCGGTTGTTGGCCATGGGATTGATACGGAACATTTTAAGCCCAAAGATTTTCCGCATGACCAGGGCGCGTTTAGACTTCTTAGTGTTGGCCGGGTAACTCCTTCCAAAGATTATGAATTTTTGTTGGAAGCCATGGAGGCTTTAAAAATCCGCGGCTATAGCGCGGTTTTAGATGTTGTGGGTGCTCCGATAACCTCCGCAGATTTTAGCTATAAAAATAAGCTTGATGATTTAATTAAAAAGAGAGGATTGCAAAACATTGTCAATTTTATTGGACCAAAAATTTACGCAGAAATTCCAGATGTTTATAACGGCCACGATTTATTGCTTCACGCAAGCGAAACCGGAAGCCTTGATAAAGCTGTTTTAGAAGCAATGGCTTGCGGTTTGCCGCCAGTAACAACCAACGAAGCTTTTAAGAATATTCTGGCGGCCCTGCCCGTCCGGCAGGCGGGGCGGTATGTGTCGCGCAAGAATAGCAGTGAAATGACAGGAAAAATTATCCAACTAAAAAACACTGGGAAAAATTTATCTTTGCGCGAAATAATAATACAAAACCATAACTTAAATAATTTGATTAAGAAAATTATGGAAAATTTATGAGAGAAAAAATTCCATGCTCTATTGGTGTTCTCACTTTAAACTCGGGCGGCACTTTGAGGCGCTGTTTGGATTCGCTTAAAGATTTTACAGAAATCATAATTTGCGACGGCAATAGCACTGACAACACTTTGGAAATCGCCAGGGAGTATGGCGCCAAAATCGTAAAACAGTACGATTCCGATGAGCCGAATTTGCGTTGTGAAAAAGACAAGGCCAATGTCCGGATGCGCAATATGCGAGCGGCTTCTTACGACTGGTATTTTTTTATGGATTCGGACGATATACTCCCCGATGGAATTACGGAAGAGATTAGAAGCATAGTAACGAATCCTGGTCCGCAATTTTTAGTTTATCGTATGCCCGGGCGTATTTTTATTGA
>Ga0209518_1000090_pt1 | contig 125274 bp, 149 predicted proteins | sample RifGroB1_FD_183993 | JGI IMG/M metagenome (GOLD analysis project Ga0209518, IMG submission 183993) | Groundwater microbial communities from Rifle, Colorado, USA - Groundwater B1 (SPAdes) (version 2) | ecosystem: Environmental > Aquatic > Deep subsurface > Groundwater | place: Rifle, Colorado... | reverse complement strand
GATTGACCATCATGAAACAGAAAAAGAAAAAATTCCTGAAAATATTTATTATTATAATTCTTTTATGGGGCATTCAACTCCGGAGCCTGTGACAAAAATATGCTATGAAGTTACAAAAAGAAAAGAGGATATATGGCTGTTGGTTGCAGGATGCCTTGCAGACAGATTTTTCCCAGAAGAGTATACAGAATTCTCAAAAGATTATCCGGATTTGTCAATTCAGTCAAAAGACCCTTTCAAAATTTTTTACTCTTCAGGAATAGGGGAAGTTTCAAGGATGATGGGCACAGGATTAAAAGACAGGACGGGGTTGGTTATGAAGATGATAAAATTTCTTTTACAGGCAAAAACTCCGTATGAGGTTCTTGAAGAAAAATCTGAAAACCTAAGCATGCATAAAAGGTTCGGAGTTGTGGATTTAAAACTAAAAGGTTTAATTAAGAATGCAAAAAAAGAAAATTCAAAGGGAAACGTTTTATTTTTTAGATATTCAGGAGAAATAAGCATGAGCGCGGATATTGCTAACAGATTAAGCTACGACTTTCCTAAAAAAGTTATTGCGGTTGTTTACCTTAAGGGCTCAAGGGTTAATATTTCTGTACGGGGAAAAAATGCCAAGAAAGTGGTTGAAGAGGCTGTTAAAGGAATTAATCTTGCAACTTTCGGAGGACACAATAATGCACTTGGTGTACAGATGGACGAATCTTCTCTTGAAGAATTTGAAAAAAATTTGATTTCTATTGTGAATAAAAAAGATTAAAAAGGGTAGACTTTTTATTTTTTTATAAGCAGAGGGCTTAGGATTTATCTTTGTTGAAATTTTAAGTTAGTTATTACTCTGCCAAATTAACCTGATTTAATTCGCTGGTTCTGAATTAAATCAAGTGAAAGATTTCTTGAAAACTCCAGGTCGGCTGGATGAAAACTTGAAGATGAATAAAATGGCTGAAAAAAAGGAAGTTGAAAAAGAATTGAGTTTTTTATATGAAAGAACGCTTATTATGGAGGATGAACTTAATTTATTTATTCAAATGGAAGGAGATTAGTTATTAATAACTTCTTCCAAGGTAAACTACTTTTTTAGCCGGCCTGTTGCAGAACGGGCAATTTCCTGAAGGTTTTTCATGCGTGTTTGCCATTGTTCCCCTCACTTCAGCTCCGAGTTTTTTTTCAACAATCTGCGCACAATTTAATCCTTCTTTATCTATTGAGCAAAAATTGATCCTTGCAACTTTTCCGCTGTCAAGAATTTTTTTTATTTCTTTTTCTGTTTTTCCCGAATCTATCCTCTCCTGAAATATTTTATTGGCTTTGTCAAGAAGCCTTTTGTCAAATTCATTTCCTAATTCCGAAATACTTTTCAATTCCTCTTCTTTTATTTTTATTTTTTCTTTTGTGTCTCTTATAAAAAGAGTTAATTCCTTTTTTTCAAGTTCTTTTTCGCCAAATTCTATTCTGAAAGGGACGCCCTTGAGTTCCCATAAGTGATATTTTTCACCAGGCCTTTTTTCGGAGTCTTTATCAAGTTCTGTTTTAATTCCCAGCTTTTTTAATTTAGAAAAAATTTCATCAGCTTTTAGGAGTATTTTCTCTTTGTTTTTTGTTGTGAAAATAGGAATAATCACAACCTGAACCGGAGTGATTGAATATGGGAAAACCAGTCCAGAATCATCTCCGTGGGTGGCAATTACCGAAACCAAAATTCTTGAAATTGCAGGACCATATGCGGTTGTCCATAAAAATTCTTTTTTTCCGTTTTCGTTTTCGAATTTTGCATTGAATGCTCTGGAAAATTTTTGGCCCATCAGATGTGTGGAAGGCTGCTGGATTAATTTTCCATCCGGCATAAAGCAATCCGAACCTATGGTGTATTCTGCTCCTGCAAATCTGTCCCACTCGGGCCTTCTCATAGGCAGAAATGGGATTCCAAATGTTTGGTGCATTATTTTTTCTGTTACTTCTATATCCTCCTGCACCTGTTTTTCTGCGTCCTCTTTTGATTTAAATGCATCATGGCATTCTATCCATATAAATTCTCTTGCTCTTATAAGAGGACGTGTTGCTTTTGTGTCCAGCCTGAAAACATTGGCGCGCTGATAAAGTTTCATTGGAAGATCTCTCCAACTTCTTATCCAGAGTTTGAACATTGGGGTGTAAACTGTTTCTGATGTGGGCCTTAATGCAAGTTCCTGGCCTTCACCTATATCTTTTAACCAAAACACCTGGGGAGTAAATCCTTCAATGTGCTCACTTTCTTTAGTCAGATTTTCTTTAGGGATCACTGTTGGCATAAAAGTGGGTTTGTGGCCGTTTTTTTGAAGCTCTTTTTCAAGATGTTCAAACATGTTCTCCATTGTCATTGCCCCCCATGGCCTCATAATTACAAACCCTTTTATTCCGAGTCTTGTGTCAAGAATTTCAGATTTTTCAGTCACTTGAGTAAACCATTCCGAGAAGTTTTCATTTTTCTTCACAGTGAGCCCCTCTTCAGATTTTTTTTTATTCATTAAAGTATTAGAAAATTTAAGTTTAAATGGGTTTTTATTTTAACCTATTTGATCAATTACTTTGTTATACATTTCAATTGCTTCTTCTGCTTTTTTAGTGTTTTTTCCAAGTCTTTTTTTGTAAGGATTCCTTCCGCAATGACTGGGGCAACATTCCCAATAATTTTTATATATTCTTTTAGTGTTTCTTTTATGGATTCTTTTGCGGTTTCATATTCTTCGTTTTTTATATGATGGTGTATTTTAAGGAAATAATCTGCATTTATGATTGAATATTTTATAAGAAAATTATAAACAGTTTCGGTGAAATCTAGGTCCTTTAATTTTAAATTTTCCATTTTTTATTTTTAATAATCAATCAAGGTCTCATTCAGAACTGCTTTACTTATTGTGTTAATTCCGAGCTTTATTTTGTCTGCCTCAAGGGCAAATCCTATCCCCTCAGCCTCTGCAATCTTGAAATTGTTCATTCCTATAACTTCCCCATTTTTATTTAACAGAGGCCCTCCTGAATTTCCCGGGTTAAGCTCCGCATTTGTTTGTATATATGAACCAATTGTGCCAAATCCTGTTCTGTTGACTGCCGAAACTATTCCATCTGTAGCTGAAAAACTAAGTCCTTCGGGGGTTCCTATTGCAAGAACTTTTTCCCCGATTCCGACATTTTGTGAACTCCCAAGTGTGAGATGCCTATAATCTGAATTTGTTTTTATGAGCGCCAAATCAAGGTCTTTTATATATCCTATAAGAGTTCCCGAATGAACTTTATTGTCATTAGTTATAATCTGGATTACATTTGATATATCTCCGTTTTTATCTTCCAGAACGTGCTTATTTGTTGCTAGGTAGCCGTCGGCTATGAAAAAACCGGATCCTTGCTCAGAAAAAGTTCTAATTATCACTATTGAACCTATGACCTTTTTTATCACTTCGGAAAAATCCTCCCCTGACTGAATTTTTAATTTGCTTATCAGTTCGTTTGTCGAAGAGAGATTATCATTCAGGGAGGTAATTTTCTGATTAAAAGAACTTTTTGTTTCAATCACTTCTGATGTAAGTTCGTTTATTTTTTCATCAGTTGAGCTTTGCAGTTCTGAAATTTTCTGTTTTAGGGCGTCATTCTCAAGGGTTTGCTTCACAATCACGCCGTTAAGTATAATTGCAATTGCAATGACTGAAATTACCATAATCGTTGAAAAGCTTCCAAGGATAATCTTGTGATGCGTTTTCATTAAGAGGGGAAAATCTCAAATTATTTAAATCTAATCTTGTATCTATTTTAACAAACAAAGCAAACAAAGGGCCTATAGTTTAGATGAAAACAGCACCCAAAAACTACAGGTCAGACAAATCAAACAAAGGGCCTATAGTTTAGATGAAAACAGCACCCAAAAACTACAGGTCAGACAAAGCAAACAAAGGGCCTATAGTTTAATGGATAGAATTTCGGGTTTCGGCCCCGAAGATCTAGGTTCGATTCCTAGTAGGCTCATTTAAAATGAGACTCCCATACCAACATCTTTTTAACTTTTGATTAATTCTTTTTAGAATGGAAATTGAAGAGAACTACGGAAATTACATTGAAGTTGAAATGGGAAAGGAAATTTATGAGGGGATAATACTTCCAAGCCCTGAGGCAGGAACTTTTCTTTTAAAGCTTGACAATGGCTATAACATAGGGTTCAATAAAAAGGATGTTTTGAAAATGAAACTCATTAAAAAGATTGAAGAGAAAAAAAAGGAGTTTGAAGTGAAAATTTCAAAGGATAAACCAAATGTGGCACTTGTTATTCTGGGGGGAACAATTGCTGCGAGGCTCAATCCCGGAAAAGGTGGAGTTGATTTTGTTGAGAATCCAAAGGATCTTTTTAGATTTTATCCTGAACTTTTTGAAATTGCCAATGTGAAAAAAGTTGAAGTTCCTTTCATGAAAGGTTCTGAAAATATGGATTACAAAGACTGGAAAAAAACCGCTAAAGTAATTTGTGAGCTTGTTAATGAAAAAGAAATCTCCGGAGTAATAGTTCTTCAGGGAACAGATACGCTTCATTATACCTCTTCGGCCTTAAGTTTTTTTTTGAATAATTTAGGGAAACCGGTTGTTTTGACATACTCCCAGAGGAGTATTGACAGAGGAAGTTCTGATGCAACCTTAAATTTAATCTGCTCAGCGCGTGCTGCAATCTCAAACTTTTCGGGTGTTCTTGTCGTCGGGCATGCAAATACGAATGATGAATTTTGTTTGGGAATTTCAGGTACAAAAGTCAGAAAAATGCACTCTTCAAGAAGGGATGCTTTTAAACCTGTAAATGCCGAGCCTTTCATGAAAATTTATTCTGACAGGATTGAGAGAATTTCAGAACATTCTTTAAGAAATGAAAAAAAGAAATGTGCACTTGATAATAAGTTTGAGGAAAAAATTGCTCTTCTTAAATTTTATCCGGGGCAGAATCCGGCAATACTTGATTATTACTCTAAAGAGGGTTATAAGGGGATTGTTATTGAAATGCTTGGCCTTGGTCACGTTGCAACAAGCGGAGGAAGGTTGAGCTGGATAAAAAAATTAAAGGAAGTTCAACAGAAAGGAATTTTTATTTGTGCCGCGTCTCAGACAATTTATGGAAGGCTTAACCCCTTGGTTTATGTTACAGGGAGAGAACTTCTTGAAACCGGAGTGATTTACCTTGAAGATATGCTTGCTGAGGTGGCTTACGTAAAACTTGGATGGGTTCTTGGTCACAAAGAATGGGCTAAGTCACGCGAAACTGTTAAAGAAAAAATGCTTGAAAACATTGCTGGAGAAATTAATAAAAGATTGGTTGAATGAATGGATAAATATTAATATTACTCTTTCTTGGATAGATTGTGAATAAGCCAAAGTTCCCCAAAACAAGTTTGGAAGACTATTTCAAATACAGGGAAGCTCTTTTTATTAATTTATCTTCAATGATGAAAAGAGGCGAAAAAGCACGGGACATAAGAAAAGTCCTTGATAGAGTTTATGAGCTCTATAAAGCGTATTTTTTTCTAGAGGATTTTTACTCTTTTGGGAGGTTAGATGAATTGAATGATTTTTTGTTAGGCTCCAGTTTTTTTGAAAAACAATTTATTGATGAAGCAATTTTTCATGAGAAAGAGCATATTAAAATGGCTGAAGATTTGGGTTATAATATAAAGGGGTATTCGGCTATACTTTTATTTAATTATAAAAAGAATGAGCCGTCTTTTGCTCTGCAAGTTCATATTGATTTAGATGAAAAACTCTCTTATGAGAATTTTAAGAAAATGTGTATGGCCCCAAAAAATCCAAGTTTAATTGATTTGGCATTTAAATAAAATTATTTTATTTTTCTTTTATTTTAATAATCCTTAGGGAAAATTCATTATAAAGTTTTTGTTATTTTCTAAACCGCCAAATTAATAAACTTCTTGTTTTTTCAATAGTCTATGGGAATTGATTACAAAAAATTAGGTTTCAAGGCGGGTTTGGAAATTCACCAGCAGCTTGATACTCACAAACTTTTTTGTGGATGCCCTTCAATTTTAAGAACTGATGAGCCGGCATATTTTGTCAAAAGGAAAATTCATGCTGTTGCCGGTGAATCCGGGGAAGTTGATGATGCTGCAAAGTTTCACGGGGAAAGAGATAAGGAATACTCTTATCAGGTTTATGACACAACTTGTCTTGTTGAACTTGATGAAGAGCCTCCTCATGAATTGAATAAAGAGGCTCTTAGAATTGCCTTGGAGATTTGTGTCTTTTTAAACTGCAAAATATTTTCTCTGTCTCAGATTATGAGAAAGACTGTTGTTGACGGGTCAAACACTTCCGGGTTTCAAAGGACCGTTTTAATTGCGCGTGACGGATACATTGAGACTTCAGAAGGAAAAGTGGGAATTGATTCGGTTTACCTTGAAGAAGATTCAGCAAGACCAGTTGAAAGAAATGAAAAAAGTGTTGTTTACAGGCTTGACCGGCTTGGGATTCCTCTTGTTGAAATTTCCACCAATCCCGATTTAAAGTCAGCGTCGCAGGTTAAAGAAGCTGCTTTGAAAATTGGGGAGATTCTTAGAAGTGCAAAAGTTAGAAGGGGAATAGGGACGATAAGACAGGACATGAATATTTCAATTAAGGGAAGCAGCCGGGTTGAAATAAAAGGTTTTCAGGATCCAAAGATTATGGAAAAGTGCGTTGAAACCGAGGTTTTTCGCCAAAAAAGTTTTTTAGATAAAGGTGAAAAGAATCCCAAGGAGGTCAGAAATTGCATGCCTGACGGAACAACTGAATTTTTAAGGCCAATTCCAGGGCCCGCGAGAATGTATCCCGAGACTGATTTGCCACTCCTTCACATCTCAAAGGACATTGTAAATGATGCAAAGAAAAATCTTCCAAAACTAAAAGGTGAAATTGAGGAAGAATTAAAAAAACATGGGCTTGATGAAGAAAACATAAAGTTGATTTTGAAAGGCAATAAACTTGATGAATACCGGGAATTTTATGAAATTAGCGGAAATCCAAAATTGATTTCAAAACTTCTTATTTTGTTTCCAAAAGAGATTGCAAAAAAATCAGGGAAAAGTTTAGATGAAATCAGGGGTATTCTGACAAGAGATGTTTTGGTTTTTGTTCTTGAGGCAGTTTACAAGGAAAAAATTCAGGAAAAAGATGTGAAGCATGTTTTGGAAAAAATTGTTTCAGGAAGCCCATTGATTGATGCAATAAAACTTGACAAAAAAGATTTGGTTGGTGTTGAAGAAGAAATAATGAAAATAGTTAAAGGAAAACCTGGACTTTCTCCTAACGCATATATGGGCCTTGTTATGAAAGAATTTAGAGGTCAGATTAACGGTGAAGAAGCAATAGAAATAATAAAGAAGTTTTTGAAGTAATTTTTTAATGGTGACAAATAGAAAGTTTTATAAAGTTTAAAATTTTAAAGTCGGCATGGCAAAAATATATGTAGAAGAAAAGAATAGGGAGAGGGTAGAGAACTATCTAAAGTCTGTTGACTTGAATTATTCTTTTGAAAAGGATTTTACTGAAAATGAGGATTTGAAGGGTTTTGACTATGTCTCTTCAATAAACTTGTATGTGGCTAAAGAGAAGAAACTTTATGGTAAAAACTGGTACGAATCTCACAAGGAACTTCAAAAAGAAGGAGAAAAAATGCTTACAACCCTCGAATTTATTGAATATTTAAAATATGTGAAAGTCAACAATAAAGATATTTATGATGAAATCACCAAAGTGAAAAATCCATGGAGAGCAGAATGGCTTGATGCAGATTTTAAGGTAAAAAATGGAGAGTTATATGTTAATTACAATCACATTTTTGACGGCAATGGAAAACTTGTCAAATGTGATTCAGAAGTTCTTGATAAAAATACTTTAATGAAAGATAAAACTCCCGGAATTTCGTTGGAAGATTATTTAGAGAAGAACCATACTTCTCAAGGTTTTCCTAATAAAGAAGTTAAATCAGGAGATTTATGTTACTGGTTTCCAAGAAGGGATAATAATTCAGTCGTGAGGTTCCTTGCCTTTGAGGATAGGGCCTTTCTCTACTGCGACAGGTATCCGTCTCGTAGGGGCGGCTATCTTGGGGTACGCGCCGCAAGGCGCGAGTAAGGCTTTGCTCGCGGGCAAGGGAGTTGAACAATACTTTTCTAAACGCAAAATTTTTTAAAAGAATTTCTTTTTAGATATTGTGTCCTGGAGATTTTACATTTTCTTGAGCAAAGAATGTAAAAAAGGACTACACGTCAGTTTACTAGCACATTGTTTAAATTTATTTTAAGTCATGAAATTCAACTTTGACAATCCAAAAATTGAAAAAGTGGTGGCTAACTTTAAGTTAGATAATTGGTAAACTGGCTATATGATTCGTGAGGTTCAATGCCAATGAGGATAGGGCCAATCTCAACTGCAACAGGAATCCGTCTAATAGGAACGGCAATCTTGGAATAGTCTTAATCCAGGACTAAATATTCAGAATGGAACAAAAAATCTATGAAGAGATAATTTCTTTAAGAAATTTAATTCTTGCTTATAAAAAGACAAGAAAAGGAAAAACAAAAAGAGATTATGTGAAAAAATTTGAAAAGAATTTGGTTTGTAATCTTAAGAAATTGTATGAAGAATTGAAAAATCAAATTTATCAACCAAAACATTTGAGGGTATTTATCTTGCGTGATCCAAAGACCCGCAAAATTTCAAAATCAGATTTTAGGGATAGGATTGTCCATCATGCTTTATGCAATATCATTGAATCAATCTTTGATAAAACGTTTATTTTTGATTCATGCGCGAACAGAATTGGGAAGGGGACTTTGTTTGCTCTTAAAAGATTTGAGAAATTCAGAAGAAAAGTAACCAGCAACTTCACTTCTGAGGGGTTTTGCTTTAAGGCGGACATTAAACATTACTTTGAAGAGATTAATCATAAAATTTTGCTTGAAATAATCAAAAGAAAAGTTAGGTGTGAAAAAACTATTTGGCTCATAATCCAAATACTCAATAACAAGGTTGATCTAGAGAGAGAGAGACGTGGTCGAGATAGTAATAAAGGAATGCCGTTAGGCAACTTAACGTCGCAATTTTTTGCAAATGTTTATCTTAATGAACTTGATAAATTTGTGAAATATAAATTGAAAGCAAAGTATTACATTAGGTATGTTGATGATTTTGTTATTTTGCACAAATCAAAAAAGCAATTGGAGGAATGGAAAAAGAAAATTGAAGTCTTTCTTAAAGAAAAATTGGTCCTTGAACTTCATCCTGACAAGTCAAGGATTATTAATTTGTCAAGGGGAGTTGATTTTGTTGGTTTTAGGAATTTTTATCATCATATATTATTAAGAAAAAGAAATATTAAAAATATGGAAAGAAAAATTAATCTACTTAATAAATGGGGAATTTCTTATGAAAAACTTCTTGAATCATTTCAGGGTTGGAACGCTTATGCAAAATGGGCAAATTCTTATAGTTTAATTAAACATTTTTCAGGACAAATTTCAAGAGTTAAAATAATAACTTAATTTTCCCTACAGAAACTATTAAAAATCTTCTATTTCTTTTCTATTCATGTTAAGGACGCACACAATTGGAGAAATAAATGAAAAACTCATAGGAAAAAAAGTCACGCTTTGCGGATGGGTTGATACAATTCGTGAGCATGGAAATGTCATTTTCATTGACCTTCGTGATAGATATGGAAAAGTTCAGACAGTTATACATAAAAAAATTCCTGATTTTAGCGAAGTCAAAAAATTAACCATTGAATCATGCGTGCAGTTGGAAGGGGAAGTTAAAGTGAGGCCGAAAGGGAGTGAGAATAAGGAATTAGAATCCGGAAAAGTTGAGTTGTCTATAAACAAATTAAACATTTTCTCTCTTGCAGACCAATTGCCTTTTAATATGGAGAAAGGAGAAGAAGTTGCAGAGGACATTAGGCTCAGGTATAGGTATCTTGATTTGAGGAGGCCTAAAATGATTAATAATTTAAGTGTGAGACATAAAGCAATTAACTTTATAAGAGATTACCTTGATAAAAGGAAATTTTTAGAGATAACCACCCCTATTTTGACAAAATCTTCCCCTGAGGGGGCAAGAGATTTTATTGTTCCTTCAAGGATTCATCCTGGAAAGTTTTATGCTTTGCCTCAGAGTCCGCAACAATATAAACAACTTTTGATGATTGCCGGAATTGATAAATACTTTCAGATTGCCCCTTGCTTTAGGGATGAAGATGCACGGGCAGACAGAAGTCCTGGTGAATTTTACCAACTTGACCTTGAGATGAGTTTTATTACACAGGAAGAGCTTTTGAATTTAATAGAGGAACTATTTATTAAATTAACAGAAGAAATTTTTCCTGGAAAAAGAATAACTAAAATTCCTTTTCCGAATCTTTCTTATGAAGAGGCAATGAAAAAATACGGGACTGATAAACCGGATTTGAGAGAAAATAAAGACGACCCTGATGAATTGGCTTTTGCATGGATTATTGATTTTCCCCTTTTTGAAGAAGAAAAAACGGATGGGCATTATGCACCAATGCATCATATGTTTACCCGTCCAAAAGATGAAGACTTAAAATATTTAAATGATAAAGATTCCCATAAAGTCAAATCTTATCAGCATGATCTTGTTTTAAATGGGGTTGAAGTTGGCGGAGGCTCGATAAGGATTCATGATCCTCTTATTCAGGAAAAAGTTTTTAATCTTATAGGGTTTACACAAAAAGAAAAAAAATATTTCTCGCATATGCTTACCGCTTTTAAGTATGGAGTTCCTCCACATGGAGGAATTGCCCCTGGAATTGACAGGCTTATTATGGTTATGCTGGGGGAGTCTTCTATTAGGGAATTAATCGCATTTCCTAAGAACAGGGAAGCCAGGGACGTCACTTTTAATGCGCCTGATGATATAACCGAAAAGCAAATGAAAGAAGTTCATATTAAATTGGACATTAAAAAAGAGAAGAAAAAAGCCCCTGAGAAAAAGAAAGGTCCTGTGAGAAATAAGAAGGAAAAGAAGTAAGGTTCAAAAAAATGAAAAAAGAAGATTTAATTGAAACGATTGAAATACTTTCAGATTATAAAACTATGAGGGGTATATCTAAGGGTTTAGAAGATTATAGAAAAGGGAGATTTAAAATGCTTAACGAATTTAAAATAGAAATGAAGAAAGCTCCAAAATAATTAAAAACAACATTCTTTTTGTTTATCTATGCTTAAAGTGGGGCTTGAAATTCATGGTTATCTAAATACGAATGAGAAGTTATTTTGCAGATGCAAGGTTCTCCATGGGAAAAAGCATAGTGAATCCAATGTGAATATTTGTCCTGTTTGTACAGGGCAGCCCGGTTCTAAGCCACTTTTACCAAATACTGAAGCTGTCAAGAAAGTTATTGAAATTGCAATAATTCTGGGATGCAGGATTTCTCCGGAAGGTTTGTGGCAAAGAAAGCACTATTCGTGGCCTGACCTTCCTAAAGGATTTCAGTCGACAATTTCAGGGCCCCATTCAGTTCCAAGCGGAACTGGGGGAAAATTTATGGGAATAAGAATTAAAGAATGCCATCTTGAAGAGGATCCGGCGGCTTGGAACCCCATAACCGGTGAAGTTGACTATAATCGTTCCGGAGCTCCGCTTGTTGAGATTGTGACTGAACCCGATTTTAAAACAAGTGAAGAAGTGGTTTCATGGCTTGGAAATTTAATGAGCACCTTGAGTTATGTTAGTGCGATTGACAAAAAATCAGGACTAAAAGCTGACGTGAATGTTTCAATTACGGGAGGAGAGAGGGTTGAAATAAAAAATATAAATTCATTTAGGAAAATAAAAGAAGCAATTGATTTAGAGTTTACAAGACAGGAAAAAAATCCTCCAAAAATTGAGGAAACCAGAACTTATGACGAAGAGAAAAAAATGACTGTTTTGATGAGAACAAAAGATTCTGCAATGGATTACAGATTTATAAGCGAGCCGGATTTGCCGGTTTTAAAAATTTCTCAAGTTTTAATAAATGAAATAAAGAAATCAATTCCGAAGCTTCCTTTTGAAAAAATGAAAAAGTTAGTGACAAAGTATAAAATTGAAAAAAGATATGCAGAGATTTTAACAAAGAGATTAAGTCTTGTTGAATTGTTTGAGGAACTTGTAAAAAAAGTAAAACCAGAAATTGCAATCCCGTGGGTTAGTGTTGAACTTTTGGGAGTCGCAAATTATAACAAAATGGATGTTGATGAGATTGATATAAATCCAGAACATTTTACTAAACTTCTTCTGGCGGTTGAATCAGGAAAAATAAGCGAGCTTAAAGCAAAGGACATTCTTAGGGGATGGGCAAAGGGTTCAAGCCCTCCAGAAAAAGAAATTGAAGAAGGCAAAAAAATTGAACTAAAAGAAATTGATAAAATTGCAAAAGAAGTGATAAAAGAAAATGAAAAAGCAGTTAAAGATTATAAGGCCGGACAGAAGAATTCCTTAAACTTTTTAATCGGAGAAATAATGAAAAAATCCGGTAAGCGCGCCGGATTTAAAGAAACAAGGGAGGCCCTTCTTGGAATTTTAGGATAATGGGATTTTTATATAAAAAACTTTCAGAAAAAGATAAAGAAGAAATAAAAAAGGAGGCAAAGAGAATTATGGATTCCTTTGGTAAAAAGCTATCCAAAATAAAAGAGCTTCCAAAAGAAGGTTCAATTAAAAGAGAAAATTCAATAAGGGAAGAGGGTCCGGGAAAAGATGGAAGTCCTGATTTCAAGAAAAGGATTTTAGAAAATGCCCCAAATAAAAATAAAGATTTTATAATCGCGGAGAAAAAAGGATGGGAATGACTTTTCCGCGAAATTTAAATAAATTCAAATCAGATAATAAGGAATGGTAGAGAAAATGACAACACTTGAAAAACTTAAAAAATATCTGGAAAAAATAAAAGAGAAAGATAAAGATTTGAATATCTTTTTAGAAGTTCGGCCTGAAAGCGAATTAATTGATGAAGCAAAAAGAATAGATGAGAAAATAAAGGATGGAAAAGCGGGAAGGCTTGCAGGCTACGTAATCGGGGTAAAACCAAATATAAATGTTGTCGGGTTTCATGCGTCGTGTTCTTCAAAAGTTCTCGAGGATTATAAGTCGACTTATGATGCAACAGTTATAAAAAAGATAAAAGAAGAAGACGGGCTTATAATTGGGATGGTTAATTCCGATGAGTTTGCCTGCGGTTCTTCTGGAGAAACCTCTGCATATGGTCCGGTTAAAAATCCAGTTAACCCCGAATTAATTCCTGGGGGGTCATCCTCAGGTTCAGCGGCTTGCATTGCCGCAGGCTTTTGTGATATGGCTTTGGGCTCAGATACAGGGGGATCAATAAGAAATCCTGCGTCACATTGCGGGGTTGTTGGAATAAAGCCAACTTATGCAAGTGTTTCAAGGCATGGTTTAATTGACCTTTCTATGAGTTTTGATCAGATTGGGCCAATTGCTAAAAATGTTCATGATGCCACCCTTCTTCTTGACGTGATAAGGGGAAAAGATGAAAATGATTCTATAAGTCTTGAGAGTGGAAAATTGAATTTAAAAGAACTTGGAAAAAAGAAAAAGTTTAAAATTGGAATTTTGGATTTTAAAATTCAGGATGAGCGCATTCAAAAATTAATTGATGAAAAAGTAAAAGAAATCTCTAAAAAATACGGCTGGAATGTGAAAAAGGTCAGGATTGAATATATTGATACTGCAATTGAAACTTATTATCCTATTGTTTACACCGAGTTTTTTTCTGCGACAAGAAAGTTTGATGGAAGAAAATACGGGAAAAAAATTGAAGACTCATGCGGTCCTGAAGTTTTAAGAAGAGTTCTTGGGGGTGCTGAAATAACCCGCTCAGAGCATGAAGGAAGAAATTATTATCTTGCTCTTCGTGTAAGAAAATTAATTGAAGAAGAGTATGCCCGCGCTTTCAAGGAAATGGATATTATAATTTCTCCGACGGTCCCGCGACTTCCCCATAAAATCGGAGAAAAAATAACCATAGAAGAAATGTATTCTTATGACGCATTAACGATTCCCTCAAACCTTGCCGGAAACTGTTCAATGAGTGTTCCCGTCGGAAAAGTGGACGGGATTCCTGTAGGAATGCAAATTATGGCTGATAAATTTCAGGAACAAAAGATGCTTGAAGTGGGTGCATTGGTGGAAGGTTTTGGAGAAAGAAGATGAAACTTCTTGTTCTTGGGGATATCCACGGAAAAACCAAAAAACTTGAAAAAGAAATTCCAAAACACGATTTTGACTTTGTTATTGGTGTTGGAGACTATGCGGGCATCGAAGAGTGGAGAAGTTATATAAAATATACCTTGTTCAAGAAAGGCGAGTCCAATATGGAGGGGATGGCTAAAAGAAAGTCTCCTGAAGAATTTTATGGAAAGAAAAGATTCAAAGAACTTTTAAAAAAAGATTATGAAGCAGGAAGAGACACACTTACTTTTTTAGATATGCTAGGGAAACCGGGGTTTTTTGTTTTTGGAAATGGTGATGATGATTGGTATACCTTCCCCTTTGGTAAAAATATTATGAGGATAAAAAAGAGAAATCTAAATGTGTTAAATAAACTGAAAAATATAAAAAATATCAATTATGGAGTTAGAAAGTATAAAGGAATTACTTTTTTAGGTTTTGGGGGGTACCTTGATGCGACTGCAAATGACAAGTCAAGAGATGAAAAGTGGCAGAATGCAGTTGACAAAAGAATGGGAAAAGCTGAAAAGAAATTTAACTATTTTCTGAAAAAAGTCAAGGGAAAGTCAATTTTTATTTTTCATTATCCTCCTATGGGAGTATTTGACATAATAAGGGACAAGAAAAATCCGTATCATGGGGGAAGCACAGGAAGCAAATTTTACTGTGAGGGAATATTAAAGAAGAAACCATTTTTGGTTTTGTGCGGGCATATGGAAGAGTATCAGGGAAAAAAGAAACTTGGAAGTTCATTAGTTGTAAATCCTGGTGAGGGTTCAAAAGGTAAATTTGCAATAGTTGAATTGGATGAAGGAAAAGGTAAAATTGAAACCGTGAAATTTCCCCGTTTTCGTTAACCTCTCCTTATAAACTTTTTCTTGGGGTTTTCGTTACTTTAAGTTATCCAGAAACTTTAAAAAGTCTTTATGGGATAAGAATTTTAATTAAATTGGAGGTATGAAGGATGCCCAAACCAAAAAAAGAAAAACTTAAAGAAGACGACGACTTCGAAGGGGAAGATGCAGGCAAAGAAGACGACGACTTCGAAGATGATGAAGAATACTAAATTTTAGTATCTTTTTTTAATTTTTATTTTTTAAGTTCATTGCCTCAAAATCGAATCTGCTTGATTTCTGCGCTGGAAAGTGTTGATATCAAAGGTCTGTTTATGCGGGTTAATATTTAGAGGTCAGATTAATCAAATTGACAAAATAAGGTAATTTGTTAAACAATTTTTGGATTTATTAGTTTTCTGGTAAAAGCGGGGAACCCCCTTTAAAAATCATCTTCTTTCTGGGATTGAAACAAGACAGTCAGAACAAATGGCGCTCTTTTCTTTTGTTTTTGGATCAACGCTAATTTTGTAATATCCGGCTCTTAAGTCTCTTTTACATTTTGAACATTTGTTGCCCTGTTTTTTTATAAATTCTTTTCGGTCATATGACGCAACTTTTATCTCTTTTGATTTACTTCTTTTAAGTGCATCTATGTAATTTTGTGATTCTATTATTGCCATACAAAAGAGAGAATTTGTCAGGTTATAAACTTAATTATGCTACTTTATAATAATTCCAAACCCATTTTTAAATTTTGAAATCTTTACAATTATCTAAATATTTATTAATCTTCCTTCGTAATTTATTTTATGGGGAAAAGTCTTTTGAATGTGATAAAAGATTCAGGAATATTTCTAATAAAAGGGGTTGACCAGGGGATTTATGGGCACCTGCAGATTGACGCCGAGTTTTTGATCAAGTCTTTTTACTATAAAATTAAGGATTATCTTGGTTTTTGAAAATACAATTTTCTTTAAGTAAATTTTTAAGGGAAAACCTGAATATAAAAACTTAAAAAGTAATTTTTGTTTTGGGGGTTATGAAGATAGGGGAAGTTGAACTAAAGTGGCTTGGCCATTCGGGATTTTTAATTCAAAATTCAAAGATTATTTACATTGATCCCTTTAAAATAAGTGAAGGCCTTCCGAAGGCGGATTTGATTTTACTTACCCATGGGCATTATGACCACTGCAGTTTTGAAGACATTGGGAAAATTATCCAAGAAGGAACAAGAATAATAATGACTGCCGACTCTCAAAGCAAGATTGCCCGTTTTCAGATTCCAATAAGGATGGAAGTTGTTTCGCCGGGAGATGAAATTGACCTTGGAACAGTAAAAGTTTCAGCAGTTCCCGCTTACAATATAAATAAAACTTTTCACACAAAAGAGGAAGGTCTTGTTGGGTATGTTATAAAAACAAATGACGTCATAATTTATCATGCCGGGGACACAGATATAATTCCTGAAATGCAAAAATTAACGGGGCATAACCAACCGGATAAAAAGTTTATTGCCCTTCTTCCTATTGGAGGCAGATTTACGATGAGCGCTGAAGAAGCATTTGAAGCCGCAAAAATAATGAAACCAGCAATTGTAATCCCAATGCATTGGGGGACAATTATTGGAACAGAAAAAGACGCCCAGGAATTTAAGGAGCTTTGCGAGGCTGAAGGAATTCAGGCTGAAATTTTGGAAAAGGAGTGAATTGGATATATTTTTAACCAAAACCTCTTTTAATTTTTCATGTCAGAATACAATTTCTTGCAGAGAAAAAATGATGTTTTGAAAAAGGTTGACAAATCTTATGCTGGAGGGTGGGATAAAAAAATTGCTGCTCTTTGTGAAAAGATAAACAAAAGCCCAAACTATTACACAACTTCGTCGTGCTCGGGGCGGGTTCTTATAATGATTGATCAAATGAAAAAAGGAGCAGGGCTTTTTATTTGGATGAGCCACGATAAAATAACCCCCAAAGAGGTGAGAGATAAGTTGGAAAATTTTAAAGAAAAAGAGCTTTTGAAATTCAAGTGTGAGCCTCCGATAATTCATATTGTTTGTAAAACCCTTAAAGATGCCAAAGAAATACTGAGGAAAGGCCAGAAAGCCGGCTTCAAAAATTCAGGAATAATAAGCCTTTCAAGGAATATTGTTGCTGAGATTCATGGGACTGAAAAATTTGAGTTTCCTGTATTTAAGTGCGGAAAGTTTCTTATCGGGGATAAATTTATCAGATTAGTTGTTGAAAAAAGCAATAAAAAGCTTGAAAAAGGCTGGAAGATAATTGGCAAACTTGACGGGTTAATTTCATAACTTTTTTATAATCTCTCTGCTTTAAATTTCAATGAACAAAAGTGATATTCCTAAGTTTATCTCAGCAGGTCTTAAGAGAGGTCTTTCTATTGAAGAAATTAAAGAACATCTTCTCGCAAGAGGATTTTTTGACTGTGACATAAGTGAAGCGGTTAATCAGTTGAATTTAAAAGAGTTTACTGAAAAAGAGAAAAAACCCGAGCCAAAAAAGGAAGAAACAATCGAGGGATGGGACAAAGATTTGGTTGATGACTGATTTTTTCTCTAAAATTTTTGAAGAGAAATATTTTTTCACTTAACTAAATATATTTAAATAGAAGTTAATTATTTTTTAGTATGGGAAACTTTGCATAAGCAAAGTTTTTGATACAAGAAAAAAGGAGGAGATAAAAAAAATTTATGGTACTTGATTTTGCAAAAGAAGCAATTCAAAATGCTGAAACGCATAGCATAAACTTTGATGAATTGAAAGCAGGTAAAGCTGCAATTAAGGTTATCGGAGTCGGAGGGTGCGGGTCAAACATGATTACCTGGCTTTTTAACAAAGGAATTAATGGAGCAACGATTTACGCTGCAAATACTGATGCACTTCACCTTAGTGTAACAAAGGCTGATGAGAAAATTCTTTTAGGAAGGGAATTAACTCGTGGTCTTGGTGCCGGGGGAAAGGCTACTCGTGGGAGAGAGGCAGCTAAAGAATCTTTGGTTGACTTGAAAAAGGCTGTTTCAGGTTCTGACATGGTTTTTGTTCTTGGCGGAATGGGTGGCGGAACAGGGACAGGCGGAGCGCCTGTTGTAGCGCAACTCGCTAAAGAGACAGGGGCGGTAGTTATTGGCGTTGTTACAATGCCTTTTGAATCTGAAAAAGCAAGAATTGACAAAGCAGAATTTGGATTGCAGGAATTAAGAGAAGCGACAGACACTTGTATTGTTCTTGACAACAATAGGTTAGTTGATATTGCAGGACAGCTTCCTTTAGAGCAGGCTTTTGCGGTTGCAAATGAACTTGTGAGTACAATGGTTAAAGGAATAGTTGAAACAATAACTTTGCCTTCTTTAATTAACCTTGACTATGCTGATGTTTCGGCTATTATGAAAAACGGCGGAGTTGCGGTTATTGGAATCGGAGAATCAGATGCTGCGGATCGTGTGCAGGAATCAGTTAAGCAAGCCCTTACTCATCCTCTACTTGATGTGGATTACAAAGGTGCGAGCGGAGCTTTAGTGCACATAACATGCGGACCTGATTTGAAACTTGAAGAATTTGATGTTATTGGTAGAACTGTTTCAGAAAACCTTAGTGCTGATGCGCAGGTTATAATTGGTGCAAGGATTTCAAAAGACTTTATTGGGAAAGTGCGTGTCATAACAATTATGACTGGAGTTAAATCTCCGTACGTCCTAGGAAGGGATTTTGAAGATGCTGTAATGCCCAAATCCAGAGAATTGTCGGACCTTGGAATTGATATCTACGGATAAAAATTCTTATGGAGTAGTTTATTTTTTTTATTTTTTCGGGAAGCCCGGGAAAACGGGCTTCTTATTTTTGTTTTTAAGAGGGATTTAAATATTCTCTTTATCTTGAGAAATTATGAAAATGATTAAAGAAATTGTGGACAACCTTCCAAGCGAGGGTTATGCGGTTTTTGATTTTGATAACACTTGCATAATAAATGATATTCAAGAAGCTTTACTTGCTTATTTGTGTGAGAATTCCATTTTGAAAAACTTTAATGGGGAGGAAGTTTTTAAGAAATATTACCAGTTAATTGAAAGTTCAAAACTTCATGAAGCTTATGAATTTGCTGTGTCTGTTTTTTGGGGTTTTTCCTTGGATGAATTGAGAAAATTTACTAAGGATTCTATTGATTCAGAAGGCTCCAGGATTACAAAAAGAGAACTTTTTGGAATAAAGATAAATAAGGGAATAAAAAGAAATGAATCTATCTACAAATTAATGAAACTTATGTACATAAAAGGTTATAAGATTTATATTGTGAGCACGTCAAGTAAATATGTTGTTGAATGGGCATTCAAAAGATTTTTTTCGAATATTTCTGCCAACGTTATCGGAATTGAAAATATAATTAAAAATAGAATTTTGACGGATGAATTAGTTTACCCATTGTCAGTATATGGGGGAAAGGTTGAAAATATAAAGAATAAAATTTCTGGAAATGAAAAACCAATTTTAGCGGTGGGGGATTCAATTGGGGACGAAAAGATGCTTGAATATTCTCAGGTAAAAATTGTTGTAGACAGAAATAACCAGTTAACAAAAATTGCAAAGGACAAAGGTTGGATCGTTCTTCTACAGAGATGATTAATACCCTTCAGGATATCTTGACTCAATCTTTTCAACTTTTTTCATCCTGTCGTGTTCCCACTGATTGAAGTAAAGAATATTGTAAATGTCAGATTTGGGTTTTTGTTTCTTTTTCTTTTCGGCAGAATATCCTATGGGAAAAAGAGCTTCAATTTCGTGGTTCTCCGGAATTTTGAGTATATTTTTTATTTTTTCCTCATTGAAGTGTCCTATCCAGCATGTTCCCAGCCCGAAATTTGTCAAGCTCAAAAGAAAATTTTCTATTGCGGCTCCTGCCTGCTGGTGGGAAAAAATTTCACCTTTTTTCGGAAAGGGCGTTTTAACAAGCAAACTGTTGGAAACTGCAACAACAACATATTTGGCTTCTGCAATGAATTCCTGTTCAGCCCATTTTGCGATTTCTTCAATTATTTTTTTATCATCCACTATGACAAATTTCATAGAAAAGATATCTCCGGCCATTGGGGCATATTGTGAGGAATTAATTGATTCAATAATATCCCTCCAGTCTGGTTTCTTTGAAGAAAATTTTCTGACACTTTTCCTTGACTTGATTGCGTCGGGTAATTCCATTAATTAATCAGGTTAATGGGATTTTTAAGTTTGACGGGTTTTATTTCCCCCTATTCCAGACCAGTATTTCCAAATGATTCGTTCGCTTCCGCTCAATTTTTTATTTCTATGAAATTCACACCCATTTAATTTTTCCGCCAAGGGTTGTTAATACCAGAAAAAATTTAGAGAAGGTTTTTTAAGTGTTAGTAAGACCCCTTTAATCAATTTAGAAGTTGTTTTATCGTTAATTCTTTTTTTCAAATTTTTGGAAGTTTAACCAAAACCAATAACTCCCCCGCCAAGGCATTTTGTTTTATGGTAAAGAACTATTGCCTGACCTTCGGAGACTCCATTTATTGCTTTGTTTAGTATGACTTTTATTTTTCCTTTTTCTTCCGAAATTTTTGAAGGAATAAGTTCGCCGACCTGTCTTATTCTTGAAAAGATTCGTTTATGTTTTAGAAATTCTTTTTTTGTTTCATCTATAAGATGAAGATTGTCCACCATTATAATTTTTCGGTAAAGAATGGGGTGGCCTTCTGGCGCTGCTGTGAGAGTATTTGTTTTAACATCTTTTTTTGAAACATACCACTTGCTCATTCTTTTTGTTGTTTTGTCTTTTCTTTCAATTTCGAATCCATAGCGTGGTCCGAGTCTTTGTCCTATTGTATAAAAATAAACTCCATCATGTTTTCCAATAACATTTCCCTCTGGATCAAGAATTTTTCCAATCTTTGGTTTTATTTTTTTAGAGAGGAAATTTTTAAGATTAACTTTTCCGATGAAGCAAATTCCAACTGTTCCTTTTTTGTCAGCATTTTGAAATCCGTTTTTTCTTGCAAGGGCTCTCACTTTCTTTTTTGTTAAGTTTCCTATAGGAAAAAGCGTGCGGGAGAGTTCATCCTGATTTTGCCTGTATAAAAAGTATGACTGGTCTTTATTTTCATCTTTTGCACGATGAAGTTCATAATTTTTTCCTTTCTTTTTTATCCTTGCATAGTGTCCTGTTGCAATCAAATTAATTCCTGCTTTTTTGGCAGCCTCAATTAACAACGGGAATTTTATTTTTTCATTGCAATCAATGTCTGGGTTTGGGGTAATTCCCGCTTTATATTTTTTGAACATTTCGTCAACCACCAATTTTTTGTATTCTTTTTCAAAGTCAAGTGTTACAAATGTTATTCCTAATTTTGTTGCAATTTTCATTGCATAATCTCTTTCTTCAATCCATGCGCACTTGCCTGTTATTTTATTTTTGGTGTCAGACCAATTTTTCATGAAAGCCCCATAAATCTTATAACCTTTTTTTTTCAGGAAAAGCGCTGCTACGGAAGAGTCCACTCCCCCCGACATTGCCAGAAGGACTTTTTGTTTTGGTTTATTTTTAAATTGGTTCATAGAAATATTTGTTTGTGAAGTATTTTAAGGGTTTTGGAAGGAACGTCTGAGGGAGGGCTCGAACCTCCGACCTATCGGTCTCAGCGAAAAATTTTAATTTTTCGTAACAGCCGATCGCTCCACCAACTGAGCTACTCAGACCTATACTTAGTTTAAAGAAATTCTTATTTAAAGGTTTTTATTCTTTTTTTCCTTCAGCCCCAAATCCAAAACAGGGTCTTCTTTTCTTTTTTCAAGGCCCTTGTAAACATTTGCATGTTTTGAGCCCTGAATAATTTGTATAACTGCCTCAATTGCGGGTTTTATTCTTTCAGGGTCGCCGATTATTCCAATTTCATTATTTTTTAGTTCAAGAGAGCACTTTGTCAGTTCTGAAAGAGTTGAAAGGGTCTTTCCGTTTTTTCCGATTATTCTTCCTCTTATTTTTACAAGGTTTCCTCTTCTTGCGTAATCCTTAATATTTAAAATATCAAATTCAAGTTCGTGTTTTTTTATTGAGAGCGCATCAGAAAAACTAAATCCCATGCCGAGAGCATCAAGAACCTTTGTTGCTATGAATTCATCTTCAGGAGACCCTTCAAGGATCACTTCTTTTTCACTATTTGCAATTTTTACCTTAAGGACTTTTTCAAGTTTTTTTCTGTTTTTGGTTATCCTTTCAAAGTCATCGCATATTATTGTTGCCATCTTTACGAGAAAAATCAGGGGATTATAAGTTTTTTGGAGGTTTTCATTGTTGAAAAATATTAAGTCTTAAAACTCTTCGCTTTCTTTTTCAAGGTAGCCATTTTTTTTGAGCCATGTAATCTGGCTTGGTTTGTATTTTAAAAGTATTTCCCCTTTATTGTTGTCAAACTCCCAGGGTTCAATTATTATTACATCCCCTGGCCGAAGCCAAAGTTTTCTTTTTAACCTTCCAGGAACTCTTCCGAGCCTTTCTTTTCCGTCAAGGCAAGTGACTTTCATTTTGTTTCCGCCGTATCGCTGCTCTATAATTCCAATTAGTTCACGACCTCTTGGAAGGGGTGCGCGGGTTATTTTTTCTTCTTCCTGATCAATTTCTTTTGCCATACACATAAATAAAGAAATTTGTTTATAAGGGTTTTGGGTTTGAAAATCTGATAAATGAATTGAGAACTGTTTTTTGATAATTATTTTATTTTTTGTTGGGCGAGTAGTTTAACTTTTTACAACAAAACCAAACTGTAAGGAATCCCGTCAATCTTCATAATTGCCTCTTTTTTTATTATTCCTGTTTCAAGTGCGCAGGCAACTGACTCTTTTCCTACAATATTAAAGGTTGCGTCTTCTTTTGTCATTTCAAGGATTATTTCTTTCACTTCCTCCTTTGAAAGGGAATTTTCAGATTCGCTTTTGTAAAAAGATTCTTTCACGTCAAGCTGCTTATTTCCCTCGAAGAATTTTTTTCCTACCAGTTCTTCGTCTGCTATTGCAACAACATTTCTGTAAGATTCAATTATTTTTACAAACATTTTAGTTTTCCCTGTCATAACAAAAATAAAACAAAAAATAATTTATTTAATATCCTTTTTTAGCTTCCCCTTTCTTTATCGCTTCTTCTGCTTTTTCCTTTGACATCATTGCGCAAACAGTTATCCCTGTTTCAGGGCACTTTCCTTTTGCAATGAATCCCCCTCTTGAAGTGTTGCTTATTACGGGGTCTTTTATATTCACTTTTTTCTTTGCTTTAACACTGTATCCTTGTATTGCCATTTTTTTACCTCCTTCTCATTCTTTTGTAAAATTTAATAGTCAATTTGTTTTTTAAAGTTTCTGGAACCAGTTTAGAGTTGTAATTTTTATATTTTTGAGTTCACCGGATGCTTTGCTCCGCATGCAAGGCAATGGAGCATTGAAAACTTTCCTTCTTTGATTATTTCTGTGTCCGGCTTTTTGCATTCTCTGCAAAGGACAAATTCTTCAACATACTGCTCAATTTTGAGGTTTATCTTTTTACTTGGGACTTTCATGTTCAAAATGATTCTTTCCCCGTCAATAACAGCTTTTGCGGCAAGCTCTTTAGTTAAAAATTTTAAGAGGTGCTCCGGTCCTCTTCTTAATGATGAGGCAATCTGAAAAAAGTTTGTAAGGAGAGTCCTTTTTCCCTCAAAGCGCCCTTCAATTTTTGGAATTTCAAATCTGTTTCCATTTCCTTCTACGACCTTTACTTTTCCGTACGCTTCATCAAGTAATTGTTCATAAGGTTCCATGAAGTAGGAAGAAAGAGGGGGTTTTTAAGTGTTTTTGGAAGAATTGCTACCTTAAAAGTTGGCGGCGGATAGGTTTTTAAAATTCTTTTTATTAATAAGTGAATGGGGATAAAAGAGGATAATTTGAAGAAGATATTTGAAATTATGAAAACTCTCCCTGTTTTTTGGAATGGTAAAAAATCAATTTTGGAAATGAAAGAGAATAATTTTGACCAGTGGAAACAGATGGAATGGATTGGTTTTTATTTTGAGTTTTTATGTGAAAAATATTTAAAAGGATTTATGGAATTTCATAAAATAAAATATGGAAATACTTCTTTTGATGGTTTCCTGGAAATTCCTTTTGATTTTAAATCTCATGCAATAAACACAGAGAGCCACAGAGTCATAATTAATGATACTGAAGCGACGATTAAAGCAATAGAAGAATATGGCTTTGTTATTGTGATTATGGCACTCGGTGAAGTTACTTATAATGATGTAAACAGGACTTTCCAAAAATGGCATGAGAAAATAAAAGGCGGAAAATCAAAATATGAAGAAGAACGAATAAAGAGGGGTGCTTTGTCAAGATTAAGAAAGACCGAATTTAACCTTAAAGAATTGAGATTTATTAAAATCAATAAAGGAACTTTGGAAAGGTGCGGCTCATTTCAAAAAAATTTCAGAAATGCGGATGGCTCGCTGAGAAGATCTAAAGTTTTGCTTGATTTGGAAAAATTAAAAGATGAAGAAGTGATTAAAAGAATGAAATTTTAATAACCATTCTTTTTTTTCCAAAAGTCTGTTATTTTTTTGTCTTGCATTAATCCGTTTTTGTTAAAATAATATTCAATGAGATGTTCAAAAACTATTTTTCCATTTTCATTTAAATCCCCAATTAAAAAATCCCTGTCTAACATGGAAGCAACAACCCCCACCATGCCGCTACCACTGAGAGGATCAAAGATTAAATCCTCTTTGTCTGAAAAATGTTCTAATAAACATTTAAGCAATTTGAAGGGCAACCTCGTCGGATATTTTGGCATATTCATTTTGTAATCTCTGATAAATTTTAAGGTTGTTAAATTTGGCTCTCCCTCTGTGCAGTGATGAGTAGAGCAACGATTATTATAATGCCATCCCCCATCTTTTGTAATCCAAAAGATCTCATAAACATTATGGGCTGGTCTTAACTTGCACGCTGGAGCAAAATTATAAGTCCAATACATTTTACCTCTTAATGTTAATCCTTCAAATTTCATAATCTCATTATGGATTAAATTGCTGTTATTCCAACCTGAAAAAATTAACGCTTGTCCGCTTTGTTTCAAATTGTCTTTTATGGTTTTTAATAATTGTTTTATTCTCTCGGAGTATTCACTAACTTTCCATTCAACATAACCACTAACGACATTATCAGAATTTCTGTGATAGTTTCCGTTTTTTCCGCTAAACTCAATTCCAAAAGGGGGGTCTGTAATAATTAAATCGGCATTAACCCCTTTCCAATCTTTCATATCTTTTATCTCATATTTTTTTAACAATTCCAATTTTATATTTTCTTTGCTTTCCATTTTTCAATTTTTTTCTTAAAGAGATAAAATTTCAGAACGAGATCCACCGCTTATAACCTTAATGACTTTTCGTTTTTTGAGGGTGTCTATATCTCGGCTTATAACTTGGTAAGTTGTTGCTTTTCCAAATTTTTTCTCTTGTTTTTTCATAACCTCTTTGTAAAGGTCACCTCGCCTTATCTTTTTATTCTCTCTCAAAACTTCAAGAATCAAGGGGATATTCTTGAATTGATTTAAGTGTTTGTCCATTTCAATACCTCTTATTTTTTTAAGAAGAGCTTTATTATAAAGCTTTCTATTTATTTTTTCATCTCTTCCTTTTTACGAGTCTTAACCCAAATACCTGATTCTTCCGGGTCTTGGCTCAAAAATTATTCCTTCTTCAAGAAGTTTTTGTATTTCTTCATTTATTGTATCCGGCGAGACATCTTTAAATTCAAGAATTATTTTTTCAGTGTCAATTCCCCCCTCGCTTTCGGCATTTTTTATCCGTTCAAGAATCCTGTCTTTTATTGCTTTTGCTTCTTTTTTGTCTTTAATCGGCTTTGTGCTTTCTTTTCTTTGCTTTTCAATTTCAAGTTTCCGGACCAAAAGATACCGAGGGTTTCTTTCAGAAATTATTTCTGGTTGGATGTATGTTTCATTGTTCCAGTTTCTTACAACCCCTATCACAATAATAGTCTCACCCTGTGCCACATTTCTGAATTTCAGAGTGTCTTCCTCCCCGAAAATTTTAAGTTTTATTTGACCCGAACCGTCGTCAAGAGTAAAAAAAAGATACTTTTTTTCACCTTCGCTTTCATATTTATCCACTATATTTCCGACAATGTTTGCCCTTGAAATTTTTTTACTGCCAAGCTCCACATAAAGAAATTTTTCGTTGTCAAAAATCGGCTTACCGAGGAGTATATCCCCCACCCGAAGTTTATATGCAACATTTCGCTTAAATTGTTCAACCATGACTGTAAAAATGAGAAACGGTTTTTAAAGATTTAGATTAAAGATTTATATTTAAGGGGAAAATTTTTTTATTCTCAAATATTTCATTTTTCTGCTGGTCCAGTGCATCAATTATTTCTTTTTTGAAACTAAAAATGTCAAAATCCATTGTTTCAATTACTTTCAATTTTTTCCCTTCAGTGTATGCCTGTATTGCTGAACCCTTCCCGATTTCAATAGGCGCATACTTATCAAAGTTTTTGCCTAAAAATTCTTTCGCAAAAGAATATTCATTATAGTCAAAATTAATTATCGCCCTTAAAAAATAACAATTTCCCAATTCTCTTTCAACCTTTTTATTAAATTTAATTGTCTGATCTGACAAATTATTATAACCTCTTTTTGAAAGATTATATGCAATTAAAAAATTTCTAAAATATTGTTTTTCCATAGTTGGAAGAATATTCTTTTCAAGATTTGTTAGAACTTCAAGGACCACTTCTAAACTTATTTTTTTATCTTTTGAAATTATTATCGTTTCTTCCATTTTCTTAAACTTTTTGGACAAAACCTCTTCTTGGACGAAAAAGAGTTCCTTCCTTTGCAAGCCTGTCTACGGCCTCTTCAATTTCTTCAGGAGTCAGCTTTCCTTCAAGTTTCTCTTCTACCTTTTTAATCGGGACAATTTCCCCGGTTTCTTTTATGAGTGCAAAAATTATGTCCCTGACAATAAAAACTTTATTTCTTTGGCTTGATTTCATTTTTCCGGAAATTTTGTCTATATCTATTTCTCCTGTTTCTTCGTCAAATCCAACTTGCTCAAGGTAGTATTTTAAAAGGTTTATTGCGACTTCCGCATCTTTTCCTTCTACTTTTTCAGACATCCTGAGTTTTGCCGCCGCTTCAGCCATTCTTATAAGAGAGTTAAGTTGCCTTGCCGAGATAGGAATTGTTCTCATTTCCTGTCCTTCAATCATCGGACGGTTTCGAAGGTTCACATAAAACTCTTTCATTTTTTCAACTGCTTCATTTGTTAATTTTGGCTGAACTCTTCGCCTTGCATATGCAATATATTTTCTGAAGAGTTCTTTTTCAATTATCATTTCTTTTGCTTCTTTCTGATGTTCTTCTAAAATGTGGTCTGCAACTTTGGTGTCATTTCTCATATTTGGGATGTCCCTCATTGTAAAAATAAGGTCAAACCTGTTGATAAGCGCTGGAGGCAGGTTTATTTGCTGGGGGATTCCCTGAGTCGGGTCAAACCTTCCAAACTTTGGGTTTGCTGCTGCAAGAACAGATGTCTGGGCCCGAAGGGTTGCCTGGATATTTGCTTTTGAGATTGTAACAGTTTGCTGCTCAAGGGCTTCATGCATTGCTGACTGGTCTGACGGGTCCATTTTTTCAAGTTCATCAATACAGACAAGACCTTTATTTGCCAAGACCATGGCTCCTGCTTCAAGCGACCACCCTTTAAGATATTCATCTCTTATAACACTTGCAGTCAAACCTGCGCCTGAAGCTGATTTTCCAACGACATAACGGCCTTTCGGAGAAATATTTGCCATGAAATTCAAAATTACAGACTTTGCAACTCCTGGGTCTCCTATCATCATTATGTGAATATCCCCCCTTGTTTTTTGCCCGTCTGATTTTTGCTTTTGCACTCCACCAAAAAGCTGAAGAAGAAGAGATTCTTTTATTTTTTCATATCCCCATACACTTGGGGCGATACTATCTCTTAAATTTTCACGGACATTTGGGTCTGCCGCAAGTTCCTGAATTTGCTGTTCATCTTCTTCGGTTATGTCAAGTTCTTCAAAAGTTTCTTCAAGAGGAATTATATTATTTACTTCAATTGCAAGTTCAAAACGTGTTGACATTCCTCCCGTTGAGAGGGGAACAGGAACTTCATTTAATATTCCTATGACCCGTACTCTTGCTCCGGGAGTTGTTCTTTCTTCCATTTTAGGATCAACTAAATCTTCTTTTACAAAAACATTTATCCTTTTTGGCTGCTCTCCTCCGTGAAGCATGTCGGGAGCCTCTTCAACAATAAGTCTTTGCGTGTCAACCATCTCTTTTGAAATTAGTCTGAATCCCCCTCTTCTTCCGCAAGAGCATCGGCTTGGTTCCCTGAACTTTTTTTCAATCTGAAGGACCGAAATAATTGTTCCACAGCTTGGACATTCAAACTTTGCGTTTACAACCTGCGGACGAACATCTGAAGACTGGCGGATTATTCCTTCAATTATTATTAATTCATTTAAATGTTTTGAACGGATGTTTCTTATGAGAATTTCATCTGACTTTTCAAGGTTAAAAAGCCTCACTCTTACGTTTTCAATAAGTCCCATTTCTTCAACTGCAATTTCTATTATTCTAAGGGTTTCTTCAGGGTGTTTTATTATTTCTTCAGAGAGAACCGGCGATTCTTCAGCAATTTCCATAAAGTCAATATAAACAACATTATTTTCATCCCGCAAGGAAGATTTTAGTTTTTTTTTGTATGAATCAATAAAACGCTTTGATTCTAGGATAAGTTCTTCCTGCTTTCCTGTTTGCTCTGGTCTTTTAGTCTCAATTATTCTCTCCTCATCCGGTTCTTTTGTAAAGTCCACCTCATCCATATAAAAAAGATATTCTTCTTATTTATAAAAATAGTTGTAAATTTTAGAGTGGTTTTGAAGGAGAAGTATTTCTTGAATAGAAATTATTTCTTATATTTCTTTAGAATATTTTTAACGTTTTTCAAAAGTCGATTCATTGAGTCTTCAAGTTGTTGCTTATTTTTTGTTCCGGTGCAGACAAGTTTTCCGTTTGAAAAAAGAAGAAAAGTTGCGTTTGATTCTTCAAGTTTATAGACAAGACCCGGAAACTGTTCGGGCTCATATTCGGTATTTTCCATTTCTAAGGCAAGGTAGTTTAAGTTGAGCTGAAGGTTTATAGTTCCTGATGCAACAATATTCTGAACTGTTATTTTTGGGGTGATTGTTATTTTTACGTTGACCTTTTTTAACTGTTTTATAACTTCATCTATGACTTTTCTGACCTGTGTAAGGGATTTTGTTCCGGTGCAGACCAAATTTCCCGAGGAGAAAACCAGAACTGCTGATTTTGGCTCTTTGATTCTCAAAACGAGCCCTGGAAAAGTTTCGGGATTATATTCAGTGTTTGGCTGGGTTCTTGCAAGTTTTGTCAAGGGAACAGGTTTCTCCAGAGAAGTTGTTGCTACAATATTTTGTATTTTATATTCAGAATGTTTTTTGAATGAGTGAGGAGACGCACTTTTTTTTGCAGTCATTCTTTTTAAAGAAAAAAGGCGTTTATAAAGCTTTAGCGGAGTTTTTTTGCTGTTTCTGAATTAGATGTAAAAATTTTGTACATCTTCAAATTTATCCATACTTATAATTTTTTGATTTTTGTTCCAAAAAATCTTTTTCGACTTCGTTTAGATCTGCAATTTCTGAAATTGGTTTGTCGGGGCGAAGTGCCGCTATTCTTGGAAACCTTAAAGCCCAGCCTGATTCGTAATTAGGGGATTTTTGAATGTCCTGATAATGAACAGTTACAACAATTTTTGATTTAACCTTTACATTTTTGCCTTTTTCTTCGATGATTAATGGAGTCATAAGTTTAGTTAATTCATCAAAAGTCACTTTATTTTCTTCATTTATTTTTTCGCCTATTCCTGTTCCTACTTTTCCGACTTCAAGATATTTACCATCCTTTTTGCATGAGAGGTTGAAAGATGAAATCCAGCCCGACCTTTTTCCCGAACCCCATTCTCCCCCGGTTATAACAAGGTCAATTTCATTTGTTTCGGGCTTTAACTTGAGCATGTTTCCAACTCTTCGACCGGGTTTATACGGAGCATTTAAGCTTTTGAACATAATTCCCTCCTGATTGTCTTTTAGCGCTGCCTTATAAAAAGATTCAACGACTTTTTTATCGTCAGTTATTTTCATTTTTGAAGAAATAAGTTTGTAGGGGTGCTCTTTTATAATTTCCCTTACTAATTTTGCCCTTTTTTCAAAAGGAATGGAAAGCATGTTTTTTCCGTCATAATACAAAATGTCAAAGACATTCACTTCTACGGGAAGTTTTTCAGATATTTTTTCGATATTATATTTTCTTTTTATTCTTTGTGAAACTGCCTGAAAATCCGTGTATTTTTTTGTTTTTTTGTCATATCCAACTACTTCTGAGTCAAGTATAAATGAATCTCCCTTTACATATTCTTTTACATAATTAATCACTTCCGGAAATTGCTTTGTTACATTCTCAAGGCTCCTTGTAAAAAGAGTTATTTTGCCTTCCCTTTTGTGAATAAGCAATCTGAATCCATCGTATTTATATTCAATAGCAATGGGTTTACCAAGATGCTTAAATGCATCTTCTACATTTTTAGCTTTTTGTGCAAGCATCGCTTTTATTGGCTTTCCCACCTGCAAATCTATTTTTTCAAATTCTTTTATTTTTCCCTCTCTTGCAACTTCAAAGACTTCCTTTAAATCGTTTGACCTGTCAATTACTCTTTGGATTTCTTCTTCGTAATCTTTGTTGTTTTTGAAAAAGGCTTTAAGGATTGCATACTTTATAGTTGACTCTTGGACCCCAATTCTCAAATCTCCTATGAGGGTCCTGACAAGATAAAGTGCTTCGAGAGGAGACGCTGAAGTTAAGAGTTCAGTAATAAGAGAAATTTTTTTTTCTATTGTTCCTTTGCCTTCAAATTCAGTTAATTTTCTTAAATTGTCAACGACTTTTCCGGTTGTTAAAATGTGGGATGCAAGGGTTGTTTGTTTTTTTGATTTTATGAGCTCCTTTGCAACTTCTCCAATATCTCCAGTTTTTTTCCAGTGTAAGACAACTTTTTTCCCATCTGTTCCCGTTGCTTTTGAAATTGCTTTAATAGCCAGTTGGTTTGAAATTCCGATTTTTCTTTCATCATATGAAGGATAAATTCTTCCTTCCAAAAGATACATTATGTCAGAATCTTCTTTTGGAATTTCCTCTAAAAATTTTGACAGGATGTCAATTTTTTCAAGTCTCTTTGAAGTTTGAGAGAGTTCATAATAAACTTTGGAGAGTTTTTCATATCTCATTCTGGGCAAAAGAAAGAGAAGTTTTTAATATTTGGGGTTTTGAAGCAGAATCATTGTGGATTATTTTATGCAATTGTATAAATTTTTATATATTATTTATTCTTAGCCTCTTGATAGTTTTTTTCAACTTGCTCCCAATTAATCACATGAAAGAATGCTTCTATGTAATCCGGTCTCTTATTCTGATATTTTAAGTAATATGCATGTTCCCAGACATCAATCCCGAGAATCGGAATTAATCTGCTTGAGATGGGAGAGTCTTGGTTTTTTGTCTTGACTATTTTTAGTTTATTTTTGTCAAGAACAATCCATGCCCAACCGCTCCCAAATAAAGTTATGGCGGCTTCTGAAAATTGTTTTTTGAATTCGTCATATGAGCCGAATGTTTTTTTGATTTCGTCAATGACTTTGCCTTTTGCCCTGACATCCTTTTTTAATATTGAAAAGAAAAAATTATGGTTGTATGCCCCCCCGCCATGGTTTATCACAGCCTGCTTTATGTCTTTAGGAACTGAATCAATATTTTCCAAGAGTTCTTTGACTGATTTTTCCTCCAACTCCGGATGTTTTTTTATTGCGTCGTTGAGCTTGTTCACATATGTCTGATGATGCTTGTTGTGATGAATCTCCATTGTCTCTTTGTCAATGTAAGGTTCAAGGGAATCATAATCATAAGGAAGGGGATTTAATTCATATGCCATATATGAAAATATTTTCATGTGTTTATATAATTTTTGGTGTTTTGGAAGATTTATATATTTCTCCTTAATCAATTATCTATGGTTTCAATTGAAAAACTTACAAAAGGGCAGGAGATTAATGGAGAAAATCCCAGAGTCAATTCTAAAAAACCCGTCAAAAAACTGGATAGGTCTTTTGAGGAGATTAAAAGACCAATGAAAATCATAGAAGATTATGATAAAATGATAGAAATAGTAAAACAATACTCTCTCAAAAAAAAAGTAAGAGTTTATTATTCTCCTCGTTACGAAATTTCAGGTTCACATCCTCTCAAGAATATCAATTCCCAATAAATAAAGTGAATTTTTCAATACTTGCTTGAAAGAATCAACCAGGCCCAGTCTAAACTCTTCTTTTTCAGATCCGATTACATCAAGAGAATGGTAAAATTCATTAAATATTTTTGCAAGTTCATAAGAATAGTTTGCAATGAGTGAAGGGTCAAGGGAATTATATGATTTTTTTATAATTTCCGGAAATTCCCCCGTTTTTAAAATCAGTTCAGTTTCTTTTTCCTCAAGTTCTTCGGGCATTACAGAACTGACTTCTTTTTTTGACTTTTTCAGAATAGAATTTGCTCTTGCATATGAGTACAGTAAGTAGGGGCCCGTGTTTCCCTCGAGGGAAATTGATTCTTTTGTATTAAAAAGCATGTCTTTTTTTATGTCTATTTTTAATAAAAAATACTTTATTGCCGCAAGGGCGATTGTATGGCTTCTTTTTTCAAGTTCTTTAGATGAAATTTTTTCCCTTTTTGAAATTTCCCTTTTGGCAAGATTTTCCATTTCTTCAATGAGATTATCGGCATCAACAACAGTTCCTTCACGGGACTTCATTTTTCCTTCAGGGAGGTTGACCATCCCATAAGAAAGGTGCTTTAATCCCTTTAAGGGAATTCCCAATTTTTCTAAAATTTTGAAAAGAACCCTGAAGTGATATTCCTGCTCGCTTCCCACGACATAATAACTTTTTGTCAGTTTGAATTCTTTTTGTTTAAGATAAGCAAGATAAAGATCCTGGGTGATGTAAAGTGAAGTTCCGTCTGCTCTTAAGAGGTATTTTTCACCTAACCCCCATTTTTTCAGATCAAACTTTATTGAGCCGTCTTCAAGTTTTTCAAAAATACCTTTTTTTACTCCGTCCAGAATTATTTCTTTTCCTTTTTTGTAAATTTTACTTTCAAAGTATTCTTTGTCGTGGGTTATCCCAAAATTTTTATAGGTTTCATTAAATCCTTGAAATGCCCATTTATTCATTTTTTTCCAAAGATTAACTGTCTCTTTGTCGCCTTTTTCCCATTTTCCCAAAAGATCGTGGACTTCTTTTTCTATGCCCGGATTTTCCTTTTCTTTTTTTGAGTATAAGACATAAAAGTTTCCGACAAGGTGATCAGACTTTAGTTTTTCAGAGGGTTTTTTTCCTTTTCCCCATTTTTTGTAAGCCAAAATTGATTTACATATATGAATTCCCTTGTCATTGTTCAGGTTTGCTCTTACAACTTTTTCACCATTAAACTCAGAAATTCTTGACAAACTTTCACCAAGAGACATGTTCCTTAAATGTCCTAAGTGAAGAGGCTTGTTTGTATTTGGGGAAGGAAACTCAATCATTGTCTTTTCCTTTTTTCCCCCATTATTTTTTCCGAAATTATCCCCCTCTTTTTTTATTTTTTTTATAATCTGATAAGCAAGGCTTTTTCTGTTCAAAAAAAAGTTTATGTAAGCTCCGGCAGTTTCTATATCCGAAAACTCAAGAGGTGCGTTTCCAATTGCTTTACGGATTTGTATTGCAATTTCATGAGGCGGCATTTTCATAATTCCGGAAAGAAAAAAACATGTAAAGGCAAAATCTCCTTTTGAATAGTCTTTTGGAATTTCTATGAATGAACTTATTTTTTCATCTTCAAGTTTGACATTCAGTTTGCCAAGAGCTTTTTTTATTGTTTCAAAGACCGCCTCTTTCATAAAATAATTCAGTAAAACCCGCTTAATAAATTTTGTTTAATTTTTCAGCCCCAAAATTCCCAAAACTTTCCCGTTAATTTCTTCTATGGTTTTTCCTGCATCAATTTCATAAAACTTAAAATTCTCCTTTAAGTAATTTAAAATTGGTTCTGTCTTTTTTCTGTATTCGTCGAATCTTTTTTTGACTGAAATTATATTGTCATCTGTCCTGCCTTCATTTCTTTTGAGTATTCTTTCAACAGCCTTTTTTTCGTCAATTGAGAAGTAAAGGGCTGTCTCTGCAAGATTTTTCTTTTTTGCGTATTCTGCCTGAGGGAGAGTTCTTATAAATCCATCCAGGATATAACCCGTTGAACCCCTTGGAAGTTTTGAAATTCCTTCTTTAATAAGTTTGAAAATTAACCGGTCTGAAAGAAGTTTTCCCCGGGGATACTCAATTTCTTTGTACTTTACAATCACAGAGTCGGAGGATTTTCTTATTAAGTCTCCACTACTTAGATTGATAAAACCATATTTTTCAAGGAGTTTTGCCTGTGTTCCTTTACCCGAACCAGGCGGGCCTATAAACAAGAGTTTTTTCATAATATTGGTTGTTAAGGTAGCTTTTTATATTCTTTAGAAGAGAATTGATTGAATTTAATTAAATCTTATAATTTTTAATATCGATGTAGAGGTCTTCAGATTTATCAGCACCAATGTTTACCGGGGCGAAGAATCGATAATTAGGGTTCATTCCTTTTTCAATTTCTTTTAGTAATAATTCAGGTATTTTTTCAGTATCAAAATATAAAACTTCTTCTGTATTCCAACCTGGGATTAAAAAACCAATTTTGTTGCTTAAGCAATCTAAAGAATCAATTCTTACCAAAGTATTCCATAACCTTTTTTCATTTGGATTCAAATCCACCCTTTTTTTAAGGGGGAGGTTACCTTTACTTAACATTTTAATCAAAAACCAATTAAGTTTTTAATCTTTTCCGCAATTTATTTTCTTCCGTTATTATAAACTTAAAACATATAAATTCCTTATCCCTTTATTTTTTATGGTATGGAAAGAAGAAGACATGCTTTTAGTGAAAGAATTCAAATTTAAGGATTTTTTAGGGGCTATTGAGTTTGTTAATAAGGTTGCAAAATTAGCCGAAAGGATAAATCATCACCCGAATATTTTGATTCACTCTTACAATTTGGTCAGAATCACTTTGACGACCCACTCGGAAAACAAAATCACAAAAAAAGATTATGAAATGGCAAAAGAGATTGATAAGCTTTTATCCTCATTTTGAACTGCAAAATTTCCGCAGTATTTTTCAATTCTAACAAACTTATTTAAATGAAAATTTCTTTGTTTGGCAATGGAGAAATTAATTATTATTGGTGCAGGGGTTGCCGGATGGACTGCGGCGATTTATGCCGGAAGAGCAAGCCTTGAACCATTGATGTTTACCGGGATTGAAGAAGGGGGTCAGCTTATGCTTACCACTGATGTTGAAAACTTTCCCGGCTTTCCGGAGGGAATTATTGGATCGGATTTAGTAGAAAAACTAAAAAAGCAGGCTGAGAGATTCGGAACAAGAATTTTTCAAAAAAATGTTACGGGGTTTAAAAAAATAAAAGGAGGTTATGAAATTGCTGTGGGAAAAGAAAAATATTCCTCTAAGACAATAATCATTTCAACCGGTGCATCTGCGCGTTGGCTTGGGCTGCCCAACGAAAAAAACTTTCAGGGTCGCGGCCTTCATACATGCGCTACATGTGATGGTTTTTTTTATAAAGATAAGGAGATTTTTGTTGTTGGGGGCGGAGATTCAGCCATGGAGGAAGCAAACTTTTTAACAAAGTTTGCAAAAAAAGTCACAATAGTGCACAGGAAAGATACTTTTCGCGCAAGTAAAATTATGCAGGAAAAAGTCAGAAAAAATCCCAAAATTGAAATAATGCTGGATTCAGAAATTACCGGACTAAAGGGGGAGCCTCCGTTGAAAATGGTTACAATAAAAAATGCGAAAACAGGAAAAACAAAGAATTACAAAATAGATGGAATTTTTTTGGCAATAGGCCACATCCCAAACACAGCAATTTTTCAGGGGTTAGTAGAACTTGATGAGCATGGATTTATAAAAACTGATAGAAGAATGAGGACAAACCTCCCCGGGGTTTTTGCAGCGGGGGATGTTCAGGACCCGATTTACAAGCAGGCAGTTACGGCCGCCGGAACAGGATGCCAGGCAGCAATGGAAGCAGAAAGATATTATGATGAAGTGAAAGAGAAATAATTTTAAACATCAAACACTTGCTTAATTTATGAATTTTAGATTTACGTGGATAAAAGCGATTTTAGCAATAATTATTGTAGTTTTGGGATTTTTGGGGTTGCAGTTTGGTTTAATTGCTTGTTATGGTGTTGCTCCACAGGTTATAGGGGGAGAAGTATATAATTTATGTGGCTCTCAATTTTCTATCTACACAAATATTTTATTTGGAATTGCCATAGGTTTAATTTTCTACCCAATATATAGCTTATTTCAGAGAAAATAATCTAAAATTTTAAAAATAGGCATATTTTTTTAATACTATGGTTAGAGAATCTTTGTATGTACTTTTTTTGATGTCTGAGTTTTCCGGAATATCCTCAAGATTAATTTTGGATTTTCCAGTTACTTCTAAAAGTCAAAAAGTTCCGTATATGGAAAGTTTATGCTATCCTCCCAAAAATCCGTTAAGAAAAACTTTTTTTCCTGCTTATGCCAAGACTTCAAAGTTAACTTATGCTAACAGATATGGAAGGCACATTAATCTTGAAAGAAGGGTAAAGGGGGGAAAAAGTTTAAAATGGAAATAGATAAAAGCAAACTTGAGAAGTCGCTTTCTTCAAAAGGCGGAAAGAAAACTGAGGAGCTGAAAATGAGCAAAGAGGTTGAAATTGGTTTTCACGAGGGTGCTCTTAACACCCTTGCCGCTGAAAGAATTGAACTTGTAAGGGTTGTTCAGAATGTTGAAAAAATAATGTCTATGCATTTATCACGTCTTGAAGAACTTGGTGTTAAGATTGAAGCCAAGAAAGAATAGGTAAATTTTAATTTATGTTAGAGTGAACATTTTATCTCTCTCAATTATAAATGTTTTAGAGATGCAAAATGTGAGGGACAGGATTCGAACCTGCGTAAGGCATAAGCCACAGGATCTTAAGTCCTGCCCGTTTGACCACTCCGGCACCCCCACATATATATCCTTTTTAGAGGGGATTGGCTTAAAAATTTATCTAAACTTTTCAAATATTTCCTCAAGATTTTTTAAGTCTTTTTTTTTCATGCGGTTGAATTTTGAAAGAGGAAGATGGCTTTTCCATAAAAAATATGTTCTTCCATATCCCAAATCAATAATTTTTGCATTATCCTTTTCTGGCGAGACTATAATATTTCGACTTTCAATCTCTAATCTTGCAATTCCAACAGAGTGCAGTTCAAGGATGGTGTTTTCTAATTTTTTTTGAATGCAAGATTTGTTAATTTTGGGATCTTTAAGATAAATTTCCTTTCCATCAAAAAATTCTTTGAGTATTGGTTTTTTGTAGTTTTTAAAGTTTTCATACTCCTGAATTAAGTTTGTTACCCCTTCGATTCCTTTAGCGAGATTCAAATTTTTGCACTCATTTTTTAGATGTCTAACATCCCAAGAGTCTCTTGCTATTTTTAATACATAAAATAATCCATTTTTTTTCAACCTGATAAACCAAGGTTGAAGAAGGTCTGAGAGTTTTTATATATCTTAATGATGAATCTATTTTTTTGACTATTTCTTCCCCTATTTCCATAAACAAAATGATAGTTAAGAGCTTTTAAGTTTTAGGATTGCCCATTGGCTATTTTCAAAACCTAAACCCGTATTTTTTCAAATCAATTTTTCCGTTCTCTATTTCAATGCTCTCTTTTTTTAGCATGCGGATTTTTTTTGGAGTTCCGTGGGCGAATTTTCCGACTTTTCCGTCGGAGTTGATAACCCTGTGGCATGGAACAGTTGGAGCCGAGCCATTTTGTGGTAGGCAGTAACCGTCTTTACCCATAGCCGTGCGAAGTGGCGAGTAAGGATTTTTATTCATTGCTGTTCCTACGGCACGGTAGGCTTTTGATCTGAGCGCCCTGGCAATATCTCTATAAGTTGTAACTTTCCCTTTTGGAACTTTTCTTAAAATTTTGTAGCAATTTTCATAAAATTGGCTTTTGTTTTTAATCATTATTTTCTAATCATTAACTCATTTAATATCTTTTATCTTAATTATCCCCAGAAATTTAAAGTATATATGTTTAATGCTAAACTGAGCCTGAGACTATGAAATAAATTGTTAGTCGGTTATAATAAAGATTATAAAATTCTGTATTTAATTGTTTTTATGAACAGAGAAAAAATAATCCTTTTAATTCTTGTTATAATGGCATTAATCGCTAATTATTCTTTTTTTGATAATTTTTTGGAAAAGTCCTATGAGGATTCTGAATATGGTGTTGTTGAAAGAGTTATAGACGGAGATACGCTTGTAATAAATAGAACTTCTGTAAGGCTCCTTGGGATAAATTCTCCGGAAAAGGGAGAGGCCGGATATGCTAGTGCGATGAATTTTCTTAAAGATGGGGTTTTGGAAAAAGAAGTAAAACTTGTTTTTGGCCGCGAAAAATACGATTTATACAAAAGAAAGCTTGCTTATGTTTTTATTGGCGGAAAAAACATAAATCTTGAGTCTGTTAAAAACGGATACTCAAACTTTTATTTTCCATCGGGAAGAGATGGTTATTATGTGGATTTTTATGATGCTTGGAAAAATTGCATGGGCAAAAATATAAATTTATGTGAAAAGTCATATGAAACGTGCATGATTCTGAGTGAGTGGGATTTTAAAAATCAGAGAGTCGTTTTGGAAAATTCATGTTCTAAGGAGGTTAACATTACCGGCTGGTCTCTCAAAGATGAGGGAAGAAAAAAATATGTTTTTGAGGATAAATCTTTAAATTCGGGGGAGAAGATTATTTTGACTGCTAAAGACTGGAACGAAACTTATGTATGGACTTTTAGCGGGGATTCAATTTTTATAAGGGACAATCAGGGCAAGCTTGTTTATTGGGATAGTTATTGAATCCAGTTAGGAAATGTTTTTATAAAAGGAAGATTTTCATTATGGATGAAATCTCTTGCGAAGAAGATTACTGAATTGCAGAATGATTTTTTTTCTATTTCTGAAAATTTGAAAAGCCTTTTGAAACTTGGGTTGCCTCCACCCTGGAAAGCGAGAGAGGTTGCATTTGTTGCGGATGACCTAATTGAAACGATTACTATGAAATTGAGGAAATATATTTCTCTTGAAAAATTGGATTTAGAGAGCAATTTTTATGATTCAATGGTCAAATCGAAAAAGGTGCTTGTGAGAGAGGAAAAAAGAATCGTCCGGAATTTGGAGAATATGGGCTATAAATTTATTTATTCTAATTCTGGAAAGGACCTTGAAGCAATTTGTGGGCTCAAGTTCCCAAGAATTGAAGATTGCCTGAGTGAAAAAGACAAACTTTTATTGTATGGCAAAAACCTTGAAAAAATTTATTTTTTTATTTGTAAAATTCCGACCTTAAAAACTGAAAACAAAAATGAATTAAAAAGCATGATAGATAGAATCCAAAGAATGAGAAGAACAATAGAGATTTACATTTCGGATTGTTCTGCTCTTGAAAAAAATGGAGAATATCCAAGAATGGAAGTATTTTTTTCAAATCAGCCGAACTTTAATGCGGCCGTAGAGGTTTTTGAAAAAACATATGAAAAAATATTTAAAAATTTTGGATACAAATTTTTGTATAAAAATAAATTAATAAAAGAAATATCAAGAGATTCTAAAGTTTCGGTTAATGGAAAAAGGAAAGTCCCTTTTCAATTACCATAATACTTATTAATCACTTTAATTTTAAAAACAAAATGAAGTGGTATTATGCTTTGCCTTTTTTGTTTTTAAATAATTCTTTTGCCCAACATTCTTTAAAGGATTCTGTGTTTAATATTCTGGATTATGAAGGGGATTTTGGAGGTTTTGAATTCTTTAATACCCTCGGAGATTATGATTCTCTGAGTTTAATTGGAGTTTCTCTGGATATAAATCCAAAAGATGGAGTTCTTGATACGTATGCATTTTTTAAGGTTAAAAGTTACGAAGATTCCAATTTTTTGGATATAAAAGTCAAAATTGACAGTCTTGCGTATGTGGTTTGGCAGGTTTTCAATAGGCATGGAGAGATTGATGTTGTTTTAGGAGACAGGGATGGAAATGGAACTCTTGAAACAATTATTTTTGAAAGAAAAAAAGAGCTCAAGAAATTGGAAAAAGAGTCTCTCCCAGAAATTTTCAAAAGAACTTAAGATTTTGGAGTATAATGCAGTTGAATAATTTTAAAGAGTTTCAATCTTAAAGTATTTATTTAAAGTAATAACAAAAAAGTATTTTCTCTATGACAACAATACTTAAAAGAGAATGTCCGCATAAAAATTAATGAGAATTAAAAAAACGGGCTTTATTTTAGTTGTTAATTCTCACTCACCTGACTATCATGGTTATACGTATAACGAGTATAACAATACTTGGCGGGGTTTTGCCCTGCGACTGATACCTTGTTTTGAACAGGGGAATAAAAAGTTAGAAGGAGGTTATAAAAAATAAAATATGAAAAAAAATTTAACATTAATTAGTTTAATGTTAGGTGTTATGATTGTTTTGATGGTTGGAGCAGTTAGTGCTGTGACTTATGGTCCAATAGGTTCCGATTATTCATTGTGTACACACGATGGAGCATCCGATTGGATTTGTACTTCCGAAGTTCACGTTAACGACTCTTCTTATGCAAATATGGATGAAGAAGAAGAGGTTCAGGGTAGATGGAATGCAGTAATTCCTACAAACGCGGTTGTGACAAGTGTTAAAGTATATGTTGAAGGTATGGAAACTGACCCAAATGTGGAAGCAAACATTCAATTATGGAGTACAGATACTCAGGAATCTTTGACAGACTATCAAGCTTTTTCACACAACAACTGGCAGACTAAAACATTCCAAGATTCTGATTTGACTGATTATGTTCAGTCAAAAGTTTCTGCAGGGCAGCCTATAAAATTGGAATTAGATATAGAAGGTGAAAATGACGATGAGAATCACAATGAGATTCTTATTGATTATATCCATCTTAAAATTACTTATGAAATTCCAGAATGTCCTTTTGAACCACAAGATGGAAGAACAATAGTCCATTTTAGTCCTAGTGATAAAATATTATCCTCGGGAAGTTCTGCTGATGCTCAAACTGATAATGAATCGGTTGACTTGGCTGCAGGAAAATATGGGGTTTCTCTTTACTCTTGGGATTATGGTGTAAACAGGGCAACTCAGAGTCAGCCAAATGAAGAATATTTTGTATTCTTCTATGATTCCTCTGGGAATCTTATAGCTCAATCAAGCGATTCTACGGATTTGGCAGACAATGTTATTTTCGCGGATTGGGAAGGACAGGTTGATACAAATTTGGTTTTGTCAGGGGCAGTGGAAGATGTTCAAGGTTTCCATGCGGTTTATCCTGATGGATCAAGTCCAAACAGCTTAGTTGCTGAATGTGCGGCTTTTGATTTTATAGAAGAACCATGTAGTTTGGAAGTAACTAATCCTGAAGAAGGAGATTGGTTTGACAACGAGTCTGTTCCAATTAATTGGACTCTTAGTGAAGGTTGTCAATCTATTGTTCATTCATCACTTTACTATTACAATTCTGTAAATGGAGAGTGTAATACCCAAGGTCCTTGGAATGAGATAGCAATTCAAGTCTCATCTGCAAATACTGTTGTGAACCCTCCTTTTGAACATGGTTATTTGTGGGATAAACCTTCAGAAAGTGGGCAATACTGTGTCTATGTAGAAACTCATTCATCGGGTGTAAAAGGATATTCAGAAGTTTTCAATGTTGATCATGCAAAACCCTATGTAAATTTAAGTGTGGGAAGTCCTCAAACAGGAACATGTACTGAAGCTGACGGAGAGATTTGTTGGGTTAAACCGAACACTCCTATAACTTTGACTTGTCAGGATAACAATCCTAATGAGCCTTGGCAGTCTGGTCCAGATGAAATCTGGTACAGTATAAATGAGGGTCCAGTACAACTTTACACTGGTGCGTTTAGTTTCCAAACGGATTCTGAACATGACCTAGAATATTGGTGCTTTGATAAAGTGGACAAAGAATCTGAACATAAGTTCAAAGATTTCTTTGTGAACTCTGAATCTCCAACAATAACAAAAACTGTTGGAGAGCCAAAGGTTAACGCTTCAAGTGAGGAATTTGACTGGTATGTAAATACTGGCACAAAGATTTGCTTGTCTGCAACTCAAGGAAATCCTACGCATCCAACTCCTGGAGGAGTTGTAATTGATTGTGGGTACACTTATTCCTTAGATAATACAAATTGGGATAAAATACAACACGTATCTTTTGATGAAAACGGATGTTTTAGTTATCTTGAAGATTCTTGGCATGAACTTAGTTGTACAGCAACTGATGCTTTAGGAAACACAGCTTTCCTTTCAGAGAAAGACATTGTGGATTCACAAGGTCCAACGACAACGTGGGATCATGAAGGGCCATACTATTCTTCTGAAAATGGAAAGTGGGTTGACGGTATTTCAAATATAACTTTGAGTGCAACAGATCCAGATTCACATCCAGTAGGGGTTGACAAAATTTACTACAGATACACTGTAGTCAATGATGACTATTGTTATGGAAAACTCGAAGGTTTTGAAGAACCCGAAAGGTGGAACCAGGATTGGACAGTTTATACTGAACCATTTGGACTTCCAGAATCATGTCATGTGATTGAATATTACTCTAATGATTTGTTGGGTAATAGTGAAGGAATTCATCATGAATTTATCTTTTCAGATCACACTGCTCCTGTTTTGACTAAACTAGTTGGAGAACCAAGTACTCCTAAGAATGAAAATCCTCTTGAGAACTGGTACGAAAACGAAGGTCAAAAAATTGAGTGGGCAGTTACAATGGACACCCCAATTGAGATAAGTTGCGAGGATTCAAGTCCTCACCCTTCCGGAATTGGAAATACTCAAGGAAGTGGAATTTATTGGAGGGTAGTTCTAGATGGGGAATATAATTCTTCATCTGCACAATGGCAGAACTCAAGTACAGACCATGTAACAATATGGTTTAAAGAGCAATCTGAACACCTACTTGAATTTTACTGTGTTGATAATGTTGGAAAGAAATCTGAAACAGATTCAGAACTTTTCAAAGTCATAGGAAGTTCATTTGACTTGATAATTGGAGATAAATGGGACTTAATTTCAGTTCCATTCAATTTGTTGAGTAATGATATAGATGAAGTTTTCGGGAATAATTCAGACATTACAGGCATATGGGGTTACGACCCTTCAACAGGATGGCATTTGTATGCGCCTGGTGTTACCGAAGATGATTTGACAACAATTGAACCCGGACACGGTTATTGGATAAAAACTGACAGCGAAACTACTGTTTTAATAGGGGGTAGTTTATTTAGCCCTCAAAGTGTTCCTGCTGCAGTTGAACTTCAGAATGGTTGGAATTTAATAGGTCACTACGGAACTTCAAACAAGAATTCGTGGTGTAGCCTTTTCTCATTAGTAGATACTTCAGTTGGTTTTCCAAGATGGAGTTCCTTATGGGGATACGATTCACCTTCACAAGATTTCGTTCCATTAAGCGCCTATGACAATACAAACCCAGGAAGAGGTTATTGGGTTGAAATGGATGTGAATGACACATATGTTCCGTCTTCAATTTGCTGGGGACTTAATTAAAACAATTTTTTATTTTTTTTATTTTTCTTTTTATTTTTTTATTGAGGGACGGGAGTCTTTTAAAATACAAAAATTGTGGGGATGTGAGTAGTGACAAAAAATAACCCTATTCACTATAATAATACTTTTAAACTAATTACTTGTCGCTTTTTTATGAGAAATGAAATTTTGGTAGTATTTTTGCTTCTAATTTCAGTTGGTTTTATCAGTTTTATTTCAGCTGTTCCTCCAGAACCAATGGCTTTTTATGGAAATGTGAGTATGAATGGAACTTTAATTCCAAATGGATATTACTTAACTGCAAAAATTAATGAGATAGTCAGTGGGCAGTGTGAAGTCATTAATGGAATATATGGGATGGGCGAAAACACTTGCATAGTTCAGAGTTATTCCTCAAATAAAGTTAAATTTTATTTAGGGAATAATTTTTTGGGAGAATATCCTTTTCAGGGAAAAGAAATTGTAAATTTAAATTTTCAAACAGATTCCCTCCCTTCTAATTTTACTCCTCTTTCAAATGGAGTTTGTGAACCTTCAAAGGGAGAGTGTTCTTACAATTTGTTGGATTGCGGAAATTCAATAACAACAGTTTGTGTCGGAAATGGAATTTGTGATTCAAATATTGGAGAGACATGCTCAAATGCCCCTAATGATTGTGGGGCTTGTCAAACAACAACCCCTCCCGGTGGAGGAGGCGGTGGAGGAGGCGGAGGCTCTGGTGGAGGAGGTTCATCTTCAGGAGTAACAACTCCGGTGGATGTTCAGTTTTTAGGGGATAATTCTCAAAATCCAGGTTCCAGTGAGGGGGAGAATAATAATCAACTTTCAAACGAAACCTCTCAAAAAGAAAAAATTTTTGGAATTACAGGATTAGCAATTGGTGAATTTGCAGGAACTACCCTAGGAATAATCACAATTATTATTTTAGTATTGGTCCTTCTTGGAATTCTTTACTATTTTTTCTTTGGAAAAAAATAACCTGATATTTCTTTTTTTTTGGGTGGAAATTTAAAGTATATTTTTTAGGATAATAATCTTTTTAAGTTGCAGTCATTACAGAATTAATATTAGAAAATGAAAAATAAGATAATTTTGGCCTTTGGAATTTTAATTTTGGGAGTTCTTTTAATGGGATTGGGAAGTGCGGCAGATATGTGCCCTTTAAATTTAGGAGATTACGACCAAATTGTGAATATTGGAGGTGGAAAGTTAAGGTCGGATTTAACTATTTTAGATGCAAAATCTTCAATGGTTCCACTTGTGCTTAACCCGGGAGATTATTCCATAACTCTTGTTGCGAGAGATGAATCCTTAAACCGAAAAGATGATTCTCAGCCAAATGAGCAATATCAGATTTCATTTCTAAAAGAAGGAAGTCAGGTTGCTTTAACTTCTTCAACTTCTGATCTTGAAGATAATGTTCTTTTTTCAGAAGTGATTGAAGTTGTTGAAACTCGTCTTTCTCTTCCAGAGGGGGTGGATTCTATTCAGGCAATCCATTCAGAGTATAATTCTGTTCCGACTGATTCTCCAAATAGTTTGTATGCAGTTTGTGTTGGAATAAATAAAGTTGAGAAATTCTGCGATTATGATGCGGGGGTAAATTATGCCTACAGTTTTTCAAATGGAACAGGAATAGCAATTGGACATGAAACGGGTTCAAACTGGATTGAAGGGTACGTGAATTTATCTAAAAATGAAACTTATGACATTAAACTTTCTCTTAAAAATTTTGGGGCAAGTGCAATAAGCAACCTTTATATCCTTTTTGAAATTGATGGGTCTTATTTAAATTCATTTTATAAGAATTTGGCGGTGAGTTCAAGTGCTGTTTACCAAAAATTTGAACTAAATGCTTCATCGCTTTCATGCGGAAGCCATATAATTTCTGCTGAACTTTCTAAAGAGGGTCAAATTGATTGTAATCTTGAAAACAATTATGCAGAAAGAGAAATTTATGTTCAATGCAATGGAATTGAGCCCCCAAACCCAACTTGCGGAGACAATGTCTGTGGTTTGGAAGAGAGTTGTTTAACCTGCTTTGAGGATTGCGGATTTTGTGATACAGAAGATGACGATAATGATGGGAATACCAATCATTCGTTTATTTCTTTTTCTTACGGATGTAGCCCTGAATGGCAATGTTCTTCCTGGGGAGATTGCATTAACAGAATTCAAACAAGAATGTGCAATGACAAAAACAATTGCAATTATACCTACGGAAAACCTTTGGAAACTTCAGGGTGTGTTGAAGGAATAACCTCTCTTAATTCGCAGATTCAGGATGGAGGTATAAGTCTATGGATTTTAATAGGAATAATTTTCCTTGTGATACTTTTGGTAATTTTGATTCTTGTTTTTTTGTGAATTCTAAAATAAAAACTTTTATATAGGGGAACTTCTCTTTAATTTTGTAGGCTTGGTCGGGAAGCTAGCCCCTTTCCTTTATGCAAACGGGCTTTATGGCAGGCGACGGGCAAGGAGTGAAAAAGACTTTATGGAAAGTCTTTAAGATTTCGCTGACACTTTGTCCGCTTTGATCCTACATTTGCGAATCGGGTCAGGCCTTGATCGGAGCAGCCCTAAACATTTGCAAGGGTGCTTAGCGGGTTGCAAAGCCGAGAAATTTTGAAGGGAGCTTTTCTTAAGGTTTTTCTTGCAATTTGCCCTGCTTACATTTATTTTATAATCCGTTGTTTTAGGGTTAAAAATGCGGTCTTTATTAGATTTAAATTAGATGTTTTATCATCTTTTAAGTTAACAGAATCCCATAACATTAATTATTTAAGTTTACTTTTCTTCTTTAAATAAATTAAGAGGTGAAAATGAACAAAAAAGCACAGTTTTATTTTTTGGCAATAATTCTTCTTGCCGCAATTTTTATAGGATTTGTTACAATTTCAAATAAAACAGTTTATACAGGCGCCCTAAAACTTTCTCATACTGAAGCGAGCATAAATTCAGAGATTTCAAGCCTTCTTGATTATTTTTCAAGAGAGCAAATTTCTGATTCAACCCAAAAAACAATTCTGACTGATTTCTCTGTTTCTTATATAAATGAGATTGGAATAGATAAGGATGTTTTTTTTATTTTTGGAAAATTCCCCACGGTGACCTTATCCGGGAACAGAGTTACCGGAACAAATCTGTCAGTTAACACAGGAAGCGGGGATATCTATGTTAATAATGTGGGAATTTTTCAAACAGATTATACTCTTTCAGGGACTAACGTTACTAAAGTGAGTCTTGACGGAGTTGAGTACAATTTTACTTTTTACTCGGGACAAAATGTTTATTACCTTCTAAAAGCAGTTTCAAATAACCAAACTTTTATATCCAGCGGAGGAACACTTTCAAGCCAGTTGATTGATTACTGCAACGACGGGGTTTTTGACAATGGAGAGGAAGGGCTTGACTGCGGAGGAAGCTGTCCAAATGAATGTGAGTACGATACATGTAATCAGAATAGCCTTCAGGACAATGGAGAAACAGGAGTGGATTGCGGAGGAGGAATCTGTCCCCCATGCGATTTTGTAGGAGTCTGAAGGCTTAATTAATTTAATAAAGTTTCTTTTGCTTTTTGTTGAATGAAATTCAAATTTTTAGCCCATACAGCAGATTTAAAATTTAAAGCTTACGGAAAAACCGTCGAGGAAGTTTTTATTAATTCGGCAAAAGCGCTTATGAGTCAGATATTTTCGGGAAGAGTGAAAGAGAAAGAAAAAATAAAAATAAACCTTTCAGGAAAAGATTATGAAAGCCTCTTGTATAATTTTTTGGAGGAAATTATTTTCTTGATTGATTCGAAGGGATTTCTGGTTTCGGAAGTCAAAGATTTAAAAATTGACAAAAAGAGTTTTAAGCTCTCAGGAGTTTTTGAAGGGGATTCAGGAGAAAACTATGAGGTTCACACGCATATTAAGGCTGTAACTTACAATGAAATGTTTGTAAAGCGTGAAAGAGGAAAGTGGGTTAGCCAGGTTGTTTTGGATGTTTAAAAACCATTAAAGCGGACGTAAGTTTTATAAATGTTATAACATTGTTATAACTATGATAAATGAAATAATCAGACCAATTGTCAAAGTGGGAAACAGTTCAGGGGTGGTTTTGCCTAAGAACTGGTACGGGGGAAAAGCAAAGATTGAACTTGTTGAGAAACCGCTCAATATAAAAAAAGATCTTCTTGAAATTTTAGAAGGATATCTTGCAAAAGTTTTGGGAGTTTATCTTTCCGGAAGTTATGCGAGAGGGGAGGAAAAAGAAAGTTCGGATGTGGATGTGTTAGTTATAACTTCAGATTTAAATAAAGTGATAAAAAAAGGAAAATATTATATAATTTTAATTTCAAAAAAGATTTTAGAAAACACCCTTAAAAAAAACGTTTTGCCTCTTCTCCCCATGGTTAAAGAAGCAAAAACTATTTTGAATGAAAGCCTGATTCGAGAATATAAAGGAACCCTTTTAACAAAAAGGAATTTGAAGTTCCATCTTGAAACCACAAAGTCTGCTCTTGAAATTAACAAGTCTTTAGTTTTACTGGATAAAGAAAAGAACTTGAATTCTTCGGATGGGGTTTCTTATTCTCTTGTTCTTAGATTAAGAGGAGTTTACATTGTTGATTGCCTGATTAAAAATAAGATGTGGTCAACAAAAGAATTAAAGAATCTTATAAAAAAAGTATCTGGTTCTTCAGAAGCATATTCCGGGTACCTGCGTGTTAAAAATGATGAGAAGAATCAGGAGAACCTGAAAACTGAAGAAGCCGAAAAAATCATAAATTATGTTTCCAAGAAAATCAATGAACAGGAAAAATGGCTAAGAAAAATAAAATAGAAAAAAGCATCAAAAGTTTTAGTAAGAGAATTGAAGAACATAAAAAGAAAATCCAAAATTTTTCCGGGAAAAATGATCTTGTCATTGGATACTGGAAAAATGAAATAAAACATTTTAAAGATATGAAGAAAGAAAAAGAAAAGAAATTAAGAAAGTGAATTGTTATAATAAATTAAGTTTTTAAAAGGAACAAAATTTATTTCTTCCAGTCAACATTCTTAAACTCATATTTTGTTGCAATTAAGATTATGTCCACAATCCACCATATACCGATTCCTCCAAAAGTTATTAGTTTTAAAATTCCAGTTCCTATTTTTCCGAGGATAAATCTGTCCACACCAAAGAATCCAAAAACTATAGATATTACAAGAACCAAAACCCAGTCTACTTTTTTCTTTGCCATATTTAAGCATGAAAACTTAATTATTTAAATCCTCCTTTTACCTTCACTAAAAATTTGAGAATCTTGCCAAAGGAAGGAGGTTAATCAATTTAGAAAAAATGTGATAGATAATTATTTCTAGTTAATTAAATTGGTATTTATCCAAGAAAGAGATATTGGTTTAGATGACAAGATAATTTATTAAATAATCTTTCTTACCAATTTTATGGAAAACTTCAGGCATGAAATAAAAAAAGAAGATGAAATGAATGTTTCGGGAGTAATTTATGCATCTGAAAAAATTTACGAGGCAATTAAGAAAGACAAAACTATTGAGCAGGTTAAAAATGTCGCAAAACTTCCGGGAATTGTCCGTGAGTCAATTGCACTCCCTGACTGCCATCAAGGTTATGGTTTTTGCATCGGGGGGGTTGCTGCTTTTGACTTGAAGAAAGGGGTGATTTGCCCTGGGGGCATAGGGTATGATATAAATTGCTCGGTAAGATTACTCAAAACGAACCTTAAAAAAGAGGATATTTTAAAAAAACAAAAAGAGGTTCTTGAAACCCTTTACAAGAAAATTCCGTCAGGGGTTGGTCACGGGAGTCCTTTTCAGATTAGTTACAAAGAACTGGATAAACTTTTAGATAGGGGAGCAAAATATATGATTGAAAAAGGTTACGGAATTCCCGAAGATTATTTATACAGTGAGGAAGAAGGATGCATGAAAAATGCTGATTCCCAAAAAATTTCAAAAAGAGCAAAGCAAAGAGGGATTGGGCAAATAGGGACGATTGGCGCCGGAAATCATTTTTTAGAAGTCCAAAGTGTTGAAGAAATTTATGACAAAAAAACCGCCGAAGTTTACGGACTCTCTAAAGGGCAGATTGTAGTGATGATTCATTGCGGTTCAAGGGGGCTTGGTCATCAGGTTGCGTCGGATTATATTAAGTTAATGGAAGATAAATATGGAATAAAAAATCTGCCTGACAGGGAATTAATAAACGCACCGATAAATTCTGAATTAGGAAAAGATTATTTTTCAGCAATGGGTGCTGCTGCAAATTTTGCTTTTGCTAATAAACAGCTTATTACATATTGGGTTCGTGAGGCTTTAACAAATTTATTTTACGAAAAGAAAGTAAAGGTTGAAGTTCTTTATGATGTTTGCCACAACATAGCAAAGATTGAAGAGTATTTTGTGGGGGGTAGAAAAGTGAAAGTTTGTGTCCATAGGAAGGGCGCAACAAGGGCATTCGGAAAAGGAAGAATTGAAATTCCTGAAAAATACAGGAGCGTTGGGCAACCCGTTTTAATTCCGGGCTCAATGGGAACAGCATCCTATGTAATGGTTGGGCGCAAGAAATCAGAAGAATTAACCTTTGGTTCATCTGTTCACGGCGCCGGAAGACTCATGAGTAGAAGTCACGCAGTAAAAAACCTTAACGGAGAAAAAATAAAAAAGGACCTGAAAAAGATAGGTGTTGAAGTTGGCGTCGGGAGTCTCAGAGGGTTAACAGAGGAAGCTCCAGAAGTTTACAAAGATATAGACGAAGTTGTAAGAGTTGTTGATTCACTTGGAATTAGTCAAAAGGTTGCAAGAATGAAACCTTTGATTGTTATTAAGGGATAAGTTGACTTTTGGTTTAATTTTAGTAAAGTTTATAAATATGTAAGTACATGTAAATACATGGGCAAAGACATCAAACATATGAAGAAACTGCGCAAAAAAAGATTAAAATCGTTTAGAAAGCAAGTGGAAAAACACGAGGAAAAAATTGAAAATGAGAAGGGAAGGTTTGATACAACCAAAGATTACTGGGAAAAAGAAATAGATGAAAAATTTTTAAAAAAGATCGAAGAAGATGAAAATTATCTGGAGGAAAAATAATGGAAATACAAATTAAAAAGGCTGTCAAATCGGGGAATTCTTCAGCTGTAATTCTTCCAAAATCATGGTTGAATAAAGAAGTCCGAGTTGAACTTGTTGAAAAGTCCCCCGAAAAAATTCTTTCCGAAGTTCTGAATATTGTTGGAAATTATCTTGATTTAAAAAAGATAATAGGAGTTTATCTTGTGGGAAGTTATGCCCGTGGAGAAGAAGATGAGGGAAGTGACATTGATATTCTGGTTCTAACTGATGATTTAGACAGAAAGATGATTTCCAAAGGAGAGTATAATGTTTTAATCTTGTCTTCAAATCTATTAAAACAAAAATTAGATAGGGATCTTCTCCCTATTGGGCCAATGATTCGAGAAGCGAAGCCTCTTTTGAATCTTAGCTATCTTGATTTAATAAAAGTAGAGGTTACAAAAAAGAATGTTTCTTGGTACCTTCAAACTACAAAAGACAAATTAAGAATCATAAAAAGTATCCTTTCCAGAACAAAACTTAAATTTCTCGATAGTAGAATTGCTTATACTTTGGTTTTGAGAATAAGGACTCTTTATTTAATTAATAAGATGATAAAAAATGAAAAACCGTCAAAAAAGGAACTTATAGAAATAATAAAAAGCACTTCCGGAGGAGAAAATGCTTACAGAGGATATTTGGATGTAAAAAATAATTCAAAGAAAAAAAGAGAAATCAGCTCAGATGAAGCTCGGGGGCTGTATGATTATTTGAAGAATCTTTTATCTGATATTAAGATGCAATTAAACTGATTTTATATGGGCACAAATTTTATAAATATGAAATAATCGGAGGATCTGCAAAGAATATTTCTGAAAATCTAAAGAAAAAATATTACAAAATTGAATGGAGAGAAATTGTGAGGGCAAGAGATTTAATTGTCCATAGTTCTTTTAAAATTGATTCCGATGCAATTTTTGGGATTATGGAAAAAGATTTTCCGATTTTAAAAGATCAAATTGATGAAATTTTGGAGAGCGGATGTGAATTCAAAAAAACAAAAATATTTATAAAACACTTTAACCTAATTTTTAAATGATAAAAGAGGGAAAGGTAATCTTTAGTTTATTATTTTTGCTAATCTTTGTTGTTGTGATTTTTTCAAGTTCATTTGTTTTAGGAGAATTAACATGTGCTGGGGGGACATTGACGGGAACTTACGCAGGATGTGATGGAGATTATGAGAATACCCAAACAGGAAGTTGCTGGTATAGACCCCCAATTTACTACCCCAATGGAACTGCGATGTACAATTTCAAGAGTTTGGGTCTTCGGGCAGAAGTTTATTGTTGGAATTTTGAAACTCCCGCTTTGTGTGGTTCCAATGACGAATATTGTAAATGGTATCATGGGCAAAATTCTTGTTATGGTCTGAGTCAGGAAAATTGCGGGTCAATATATTATCCTACTTGTTCTCCCCAATATTCAGATTATACCTGCTCTTGTCCTTTAGGGCAGCACAGTGATTTGGCAAGTACCCCTTTTGCATCATGCAGTGGAACTTTTGTGGAAAATTATACATCTAGTTATTGTTATTGGAGGGAGGGTGTAAAGGCTAATGCCATAAGTCAAGGTGAGTATTGCAGTTATTCTGATGCCGGTTCTTGCAGAGGTGCCGATGAATTCTGTGAATGGAATATCTTATCTTACTCAGCTACTTTTTCATGTATTGGATTTAATGAGCAAACATGTATGTTTACTTCAGGATGCGTAGCGTCTTATGATACCAATTATCAATGTGTTTCAAATACATGCTCAGATACCGATGGGGGTTATGTTCCCGAAATACAAGGAACAGTTAGCGCTCAAAGTGGGGATACTGGGACAGATTTTTGTGAGGATGGTTATTTTTTAACTGAGTATTATTGTTCGAATAGTGTCGGATTCTCAGGACAGGAAACCTGTAACTTTGGTTGTTTAAATGGAGAGTGCAAGCCTGTTCCTTGCCCAAGTTCTCAAGAAGGGGTAAATGGAGGAAACCTTGGATGTATTGATAAAATAATTTCTAATTCTCATATTATTTATTCAACTTCTTCATGTACTAGTTTAAGTCAAATTTGTTCTGCATGTAATTCGGGTTATTATCCTTCTTATGATTACGCTACAGAATCTTATATTTGTCACGCTATCCCTGATACTTGCTCTGACAGCGACGGGATGAATTATAATACCCGAGGGACCGTGAATGCAAGTAGGGGATATTCAGGAACTGATTATTGCGCTGATTCCGGGGGAGACCCAGGGGCTCCAACTTCAGAAGGGGATATTTTATGGGAGTTTGGATGTTCAGGAACGACCGGAGTTAAAAATATTTATGGGGATTGCCAGTATGGATGTTCAGAGGGAAAGTGTAATCCTACTCCTCCCCTCCCAGATTGTCCTGTTACCCAAACTGGAACTATATATGTAGGATGTGTACAGGATCAAGATATAAATTCAAATCTAATTAACTATGCCCATTCAACAAATGATTTATGTAGTGATGAATATGTGTGTTTTCAATGTAATTCAGGATACATCTGGGACGGAAATAATTGTGTTCTTAAATGTCCAAGTCCACAACCAGGAACGAGCGGGGGAAATTTGGGATGTTTAGAAAATCAGGTTTTATATTCTTACGTTTTGTATCCCACCTCTTCATGTACTAGTTTAAGTCAAATTTGTTCTGCATGTAATTCTGGTTATTATCCTTCTTATGATCACGCTACAGAGTCTTATATTTGTGTTCCTGTGTCTATTTCATGTACGGATACAGATTTAGGTCAAGCTTATCCTGAATATTTCAAAGGGTCTCTAACTGCAACGACGGGGATAACAAATGGTATGGATAATTGTGCAGATTCAACACATTTAAATGAATATTTTTGTGATGCATCAAACCGAGGTTCACTTGATTCCAATCATCTTTGCCCAAAAAACTATGGTTGTAATAGTGGCGCATGCAGAGACTTTTATTTTGTTGGCACATCAGATGGTAATAAAATTTTATCTTTAGGTCAGGGAACAACTCTTCCTAAGACGATTAAATTTGTTGGTTCAGCTTATTCAGGGTCAGGAGGAGGGTCTTTTTCACTTTATGAAAGGGCTTGGACAAATGAATTCTGGGGATGGTGTGATATTTGTGCAGCAGATACTCTTGTTGGGACTTATTCAGGAAATACTCAGGATTTTAACGGCGATGGGGTTAATGATTATTTAAGTGACAGTTGGACTTTAAATTCAAATGTTTTAAATTCTTTAGAATCTGATGGGCCGTATGACAAGTATGAATTTTATTTTAAAGTTGGTTCTTATCAAAGTTCTGGTTTGTTGGTTGATCCAAGTCTTGACACCTGCCACGACGAAATTCAAAATGGTGGCGAAGAAGGTATTGATTGTGGTCCTGTGTGTGGAAATGAATGTCTTTTTTGTCAGGACAGCGATGGAGGGCAAATTTATGATGTTCAAGGAAGGATAATTGCAAACAATGGGTTACATACAAGCGGGACAGATTTTTGTGATGATTCAACTCATTTAAATGAATATTATTGTAGTGCTGCTAATGCAGGTTCTTTAGAGATACGCCACTATTGTGGGGCTGGAAATGCATGTTCAAATGGAGTTTGCACAGGAGAGCAAATTCCTAATTCAATTGTTTATTGGGCTTATAAAACCTATCAGGAGGCACCCGGATATTTAGAGGTATTAAACTCAAGTATTGGTTCTTTTGGAAGAAGATTAGTTTTAACTTATCCAGAACCTTCTCTTAGTTCATTTCAGATATTTAAAGAAAGCAATGCAATTTTTATTCCCGATACATTGGTAAGAGAAGAGTATGGTTCATCATTTTCTAATTTTTATTTTTATGATTGGATTCCTTCTTATGCGGATTTTATGAATGCAGGAACTCCGACTTTTAGCAATAATACATATAGATTTTACTTTAAGGTGGACGATGGAGATAGTCGTTTAACAAGCAATTATTGGGATGTTTATGTAATTGGAGAGGTTCCTTCATGTACTGATGGAGCGCAGAATGGGGATGAGGAAGGAGTTGACTGTGGAGGAAGCTGTCCAAACGAATGTGAACCAGATATAGATCAGTGCCTTGGAATAGATTTTTGTATGGATTATACCAGCGAGGCGACATGTAATTTAGATAATTGTAGTGTTGCACAATATAGTGGTTATGCTCCTTCCGGTACAACTCCTTTGTGTATTTGGTATTCGGTAGTTCCCGAGGAATGTATCTTTGGCTATTCAGGAAGTAATTATGGGGTTTGTATGCACCACGATAGCCCGACAAATGACAGTTGTGAGGATGACGGTTTTTTAACTCATATATGGACTAATGAATATTCCTGGGATTTAGATAATGCTTTTTCAACCCAGCAGGCATGTGAGGTTTATACATCTGAGTGTTCAGGCAATTGTGTCTTAAGGGGAAGTTCATGGCATTGTGATCCCAATGGAGAAGAAACAACGTGCTTAAATGGAGAAACTACTGCAACAATTCCATGCCCTGCTCAAATACAACTTGGATTTTTTGATTGGCAGAATGTGGTAGTTGCTATTCTTGTAATTTTCCTTTTGTATTTAATTCTTTTGAAGAATAAGAAGACACAAACAGAAAAATCCTCGAAAGGCAAAAAGAGAAAAAAATAGACGTTAATTATTATTTATAAATTTTATAATTTCTTCCTTGAATTTTTCAAAATCCTGCAACTTTTCTGACAAGATTTCATATATGATTTCGTTGTCGGTTTCCCCATATTTATGAACGAGAATATTTCTAAATCCTTTCATTCCCATCAATATTTCTTTTAATTCTTTTGAAATTACTCCTTTCTTGTAAGTTTTTTCTATTAGATCCTCTTCTCCCGAGGGGAGTCCCAATTTAAGCCCGGAAGTGATTATGTTTAGGATGTCAATAATTGTTTCTATAGATATTTGCAATAATCTTTCGCATGCCCTTTTATCTTTTATGGAATTTTTGTAAATTTCTAAATTTTCAGGAATTATCTCTTCAAGTTCGGAAAGATATTTATTCAATTCATCTATCTTTGATAAAATCCTTTTATTATCTAATTTTGACATTTTCGAGGTAACTATCATAAATTTTTTTGTAGAATCCGAATTCTTTTATTGTTTCAAAAGCAATCTCGTACATTTTATCCTCATCTTTTATTAAAATAAATTTTCCTTCTTTTAATATTCTTATCTTAATATAAACGGGCAATTGCTCAAATATATGAATATCTAATTTTGAATCGAATTTTGAAGCATATTTTAATTTTATTTTTGACATTTCTTTATTGCTTTTCTTTTCTTTTAAAACCAGCGCAATGTCAATATCCCGGTAATCTTCTTTTCTTGCATATGATCCAAACAAAGCAACAGCTAAAACTTCTTTGTCTTTTTCTGCTTCTTTAATAATCTTGGAGGTAATTTCTTTCATCAAATTAGGAATTATTATTTGTTTAAATAATATTCTTTTTTGTTTTTAATAAAATTTTTGGCCGAACTGTAAATCCATAAATTTTATATCCTCACTTGTATTTGAAAAATATATAAATGGGAAAGTTTATAAATAACTTCTAAGTAGTAATATCAGGAAGATGGGAAGGAAATTAAGGAATTTGGTAGCAGCCGTTGGGATTACTTTAGCGACGCTTTCTCCAATGAAATATGCAAATGCACAGGTTGACAGCTTAAATACCCCTCTTTCTTTAGAGAGAGCCGGAAATTTTTTCTCTCCATCAGGGGTTAATGAACTTGTTGGAAAACCATGGAAATATGGGGATGGAGATGTCAATCATGATGGAAGAACGGATAGTTTTGATTTAGCAGTTATAGATTCAGTTTCAAATGATGAAGGGGATATAGATGGGGACAGCCTTTCTTCATCTGCAAATGACAAGCAAATATTGTCTGATTATTTGAATGGAAATATCCCTTATTTACCGGGGGACTGGGCAAATTTAAACAAGGAAGAAAAAACTTCGTGGATTAAAAAGATGATAAAAATTCAAAATTCTCTTCCTAATACAGATTATAGTCAATGGGTTTGCAGAAATTTTATAACCCAAATGGAACTTGAATTTTACGGTTCTTCAAATATCGATGGATTTATACAATATTATCATGATAATGGAGAACCACAGGGGGGGGAATATTATTTGGGAGAAAAAAATGCAAGGTTTGGTTTGCCTGTTGTTTATGCTGGCACAATAAACACCTCAGGGGAATCTCATTCTGTTAATGGGGTTCTTGTTGGTAAAGACCCTTTGAATTTTAATGATTGGTATTTTTTTGGATACGAAAATGATAATCAGGTTGTTCCTGGCTCCCAGCAAATGGATTCAAATAGCCCCGTTTCAATTGGATTGAATGGATATTTTAAAGGACCTTTTGGACCTGTTTTTAGTCCTCTTTCCGATTTGATACAATTTGAATTGCAGGGCGGAGAAGTTGTAAATATAATTCATAAAAATTATGTCACACTTCACAATCCCGAGAAAATAAAAGTTCATCTTGGAAAACTTGAAAAAATAGTAATTGATAATAATTCTTTTCCAGATGTGACAAATTTTACCCCCGAATTTTTGGAGAGTCAGGGATATAAAGCAATACCGGATACTTCTTCGGAGAATGCTTTTGGAATTCCGGTTAAATTGACTCATGAAGATTCAGATACTACAAATGTTTCATACAGACATTTTCAGTTTTTAAGAAAGTTTGTTGGTTCAGTTTATTCAGGGGGAATAACAAAGTCAGATTCTTCCCCACAAATAATTGAGGTTAATAATTTTACACCCGTTGAACCAGAGGATTTTTATTTGCCGGATGAATTCAAGATTTACCAGAATTATCCTAATCCATTCAACCCAACGACAAATGTGAAGTATGAGACAAACAGATATGGAGATGTAAAATTGGAAGTTTACAATAATTTGGGGCAGAAAGTTTATGAAAAAACAGATAAAGGAGTTTATCCCGGGGTTCATGAATTTAAGGATATAGATATGTCAAAATATGCTTCGGGAATGTATCTTTTTAGAATTTATGAGGGGGAGAAATTCAAATCTATAAAAGGTGTTTTACAAAAATAAATTGTAAATTGGATGAATTTTTTTGATAAATTTTTGTTTTTTAATAAATTTTTAATTGACTTGGTGGGTTATCCCGATTAACTTAGTTGGAAATTATTAGATAGCAAATAAAATGGACAACCTCGAATTCAAAAATCTTTATAAATCTCTTTCTCTTGATTAGTATTAATGAAAGAAAAAAGGGGAGGTAGTTATTTTTTAGCTGTAATTCTATTTATCTTTTTAATTTCATATGTATCCGCATCTTATGAGTTTTCAAATCATTCAATTGAAACTCATTATTCAAAAGGCTCAACCATCTCAGGAAATATTAATATTTCTTTTGAGAACGAATCTTTGAATTCTTTTTTTGAAGATTCATTTGATAACAAGGTTTACCTTAAAGATTTACTCGGAGGTTCGAATTCATATTTATACAACTGTACTTCCAAGAAATGTTCTTCATCATATGTTCTTTCAAACCCATCAAGTTCCAAAACTTTTTCTCTTCCAAAAGGTGAAGAAAAGACCTTTGGATTTGTGATTCAGGGAAATATTCAGAACATAAATTCGGTTTCTTTTTTGCTTTCAAGCACTGCTCCCGCGTCAGATTTAAATCAGATAAAAATCGATATTTTAGATGATGGAATTATTGATGCAGGAAACTCCAAAGCCGGAACTGCTTCGCAGAATGTGAATTATGGTTGTTATAATGCAAGCGAGGGGCCAAACGAGATAAACCTTATAACTACTCCTTTTTGCCAGAATATAACTGTATATGAATCTCCGGGTCTGCTTCTTGGAGGATTTTTTAAAAAAGTCTCAGACGGGTCAAATGGAATTGGATTGAATATTTACAATAAAAAAGGAGTTTCTCTTGGATCATGCAGAATTTTAAATTCAAGTGTCTCTTTTTCAGGAGGGAACTATTTTTGCAGTGTGAATGTCTCTATACCTGAAACTAATAATTATTATATCTGTGCTTATGCAGAACAGGGAGAGGCCAAATACAAAACTCTTGGATATTCTTCTTTGTCATCAGGAAAAAATTGCGGTTTTTTAGGTTATTTAAGTTTTCCCCCCCAAAATGAAACTGCGGCGCATACAAGATAGGTCTGACCCCCTTAAAATTTTCTTCTCCAAGTGCTCTTAATATCTCAAATGTCCTTCCAACTGGAGATTTAATCTCTTTACTCATCGGAGAATATCTCTCCAAAACTTATCCTGAAGGCTGCCTTGAGGGATGCAAGATCCCTTTAAAATTAGTTTCTTTTGAAGACCAGTCAATCACTTTAAACAGCCTGAAAGTCAGTTATGATGCAGAATCGCTTCCAGGTCTGGAGATTTCAACTTTTTATGATTTTGACATTCAAGACTCAAAAGTCAGTTCTCCAATGCAGTTACTTCCTCTTGACGGATTTTTTTATGTTTCTCAGTTAGGGTGGGATGAAAATTACACCCTCAAATTTAAAGGAGAAAAACTTTTTAGTGAAAAGATTTTCCTTGAAAACTTCTCCATTCAGATTTATCCCTTAAGATATGCTGTTAATTTTTCTGTTCCTTTTTTAATATTAAATTCTCAGGATGCGGGTTCACAGTATTATGAAATTGATTTTGGAGACAATTCCATTTCCACAACTTCGTCAAAATCTTTTTTGCACAAATATATTTCAGTTGGGAATTTTAGTTTAAAGGTTTCGTCTTATATAAACGGCACCAAATTAACAAAAACCTTCAAAATAGAAATTCTTCCTTCAAAAAACTTTATTGACAATGAAATTAAAATCCAGAGGAGTTCCATTTCTTTTTTTAACTCACAGATATCTTTTATGAATTCTTTTGAAAAGTCAGAAATAAACAGAATTTTTGAACTTGAGAACCTGACTACCACACTTAATTCAATTGAATCTTCTGTTTCTTTGGCGTCTTCGGATTCGGATTATGAGAAAATTTTCGGGAATTTAATCAGGCTTAATATTCCAAAGTCAATTACTCGCACAGTCTCCCAGGAAATCCCTTTTATTATTGAGGTAAATGAAATAAATCTGGATATCCTTAAGGATATAACCGAAGAAGACTATTCCCCTGCCGATGAAAGTGCTGATTATATTTCTTTTTGGGATTATGAAAATCTTAATTCAAAAATCTCCTCTAACAATATTTTAGTTGAGACAGCAGACGGTTCAAAAGTTCCTCTTAATTTTTATGAGATTTCTATCTCTCCTAAAAAAAATATTAACCAGTCTTATTATTTTATTTTTCCAAATTCGGGGAATGCCAATTTTGAAGAAAATTCCGGAGTTGAGGCCGGGAGCGGGTATTCCTATTTTGAACTTGGAAACATTGAAAAAACTATAAGGTTTTCAACCGGGGAAGATTTTGGGTCGTATCATCCTTTTTTTATTGCCCCACAGAATGTTGAAGTTTTCGCAGGAGGGGACATTTCCGAACCCATGAATAATAACTGGATATTGATTTTAGTAATTCTGGGGGTTATTCTAATAGGGTTTTTAACTTATTACATTATGCACAGGTGGTATGCTGTTAAGTATGAAAATTATCTTTTCCCTGATAAAAACCACCTTTACAATGCAATTTTTTATATAAATAATTCATTAAAGAATGGAATGGAAGAGAGTGAAATAAGAAAGAGTCTGCTTGATGCTGGATGGAAAAATGAGCAGGTTGTTTACTTAATAAAAAAGCATTCAGGAAAGAATCCGGGGATGTTTAATCTGTTTGGTTCTTCAAGTGAAAAGGGATCCTCAAAAATAAATTCACCTCCAAAACCTGGAAGAAATGTGAATTATAAGGATTCAAATACAAAATTTAATAAATAAAAAAAATAATTAAGAAAGATGGCAATAAAAATAATGGCAAATTTTTTCAAAAAAATCTTTTCAGGCCTATTCAAAAATAAGAAAGATATAAAACTGGGTTTTTACGGTCCGCCTAATGCAGGGAAAACAAGCCTTGCAAATAGAATATGCAAAGATTTTACAGGAGAGGAGATAGGCTCTGTTTCAAAAATTCCCCATGAGACAAGAAATGTGCAGTTTAAAGAAAAAGTTGAAATCTCTTATAAGGGAAAATCAATGATTTTTAAGATGATTGACACTCCCGGGATAGCAACACGCATTGATTACGAGGATTTCTTAAAATATAAAGTAAACAAAAAAGATGCAAAAATAAGGGCAAAAGAGGCCACTCAGGGAATTATTGAGAGCATAAAATGGCTTGATGACATGGATGTTGTTGTTATTGTCCTTGATGCAACTGAAAACCCTTACAATCAGGTTAATATAACCATAATAGGAAATCTTGTTGCAAGAAAAATTCCGGTTTTAATTGTTGCAAATAAATCCGACTTAAGAAAGGCGAACATAAAAAAGATTGAAGAGGCTTTTCCGGAATACAGGGTCGTTGGAATGAGCGCTAAGTACGGAAAGAATTTTGAAGAGTTTTATGAGGAAATTTTTAGCCTTTCAAAAAAATTAAAGTAAAATGTCAAAAAAAGAGTTAAGGAACAAAAGAATAAAGGGGTTTTCAATAAGGTTTATGCCCTATTCCGAAATAAAAAATTTAAATAGCACAGAAAGAATAAGAAAAATTTTAGATATTGTATTTCAAAATTATATCCTTATTTTGCAGGGGAGGCTTAAAAATGAAGAAGAAACAAGGCTTATTGGAGATACAATGGCAATGATTGGCCACGTGAAAAATTTCAAGGGAATTGAACTTGCGGTTATTAGTTCTGATGAAAGAGTTGGTGCAATTGACAGGATAAAAAACAGGCTTGTTATGAGTCTTTCAGGCGGGGATATCGGAGCAATTACAATAATCGGCCCCGCTTCAATTGTGAAAGAGATAAAGAAAGATCCCAAAAAGATTGAATTGATGCTGAATAAATAAAACTTAATTTCTAATTTAAAATTTCCTAAATATTTTTAAGTCTCAGTTACCTTATGTTTTTAAGGAGAGTCAAAGCAAAAAATGCCCCACCAATGTGTCCGGTGTTCGAGAATTATTTCTGCAAGCAGCAGGGAGCTTTTAGATGGATGTCAAAACTGCGGGAGCAGGTTCTTTTTTTATGTCCGGGAAGAACAACTTGAAAGGTTAAGAGAAAGAGTAATTGAAATTCCGCAAGAAGATAGACAAAAAATTGAGGAGGATGTTCGCGAGATTGCGGGAATAAAAGATGATGAGATTCCGGTTATTCTGGATTTTGAATCGGTAAGGGTTACAGGAGATGGAAAGTTTGAACTGGATTTGGTGAACCTTTTTAATAAAAAGAAACCTTTAGTTTACAAACTTGAGGAAGGAAAATATTTAATTGATATTGGGAGAACTCTTCAGACTCGTTCCGAAGAGGATAAAGGGCTGATTTAATGGCACTTTTATTCCGCCACTCCAAAAGAAAAAATTGTTAATGTAAAAATTCATTCATAAGCAGGGCTTAAGGTTTATTGCAAATTTCAATATCCTTCTTTATGATATTTTTTGGATTAATTGTCTTATTTTATATTAAATAAACTTCAAATAAAATTAAAAACTCTCTTTAATTATTTAATTCATGGCAGGTAAAATAGATGTAATTTTGAATGAAGTTTTTGAAAAAATAAATCCCTCTGAAAATGAATTGAAAGTGATAAATGAAAATCTGTTAGATTTTATGGATAAGATAAAAAAAAGAATAAAAAAATTCAAAATTGATTGTGATGTTTTTGTCGGAGGAAGTTTTCCAAAGAGAACCATTATAAAAAAAGATTTTTATGATGTGGATTTATTTTTGAGATATGGCAAAAGATATTCTGAAAAAGATTATCCGAAACTTTCAAGGAAAATTTTAGGATTTACCAAGGGGATTATTGTAATTCATGGTTCAAGAGATTACTTTAAGGTAAAAGTAAGTCCGACTGTGTTTTTTGAGGTTGTTCCGGTGAAAAGAATAAAAAACCCCAAAGAGGCTCTTAATATTACGGATTTAAGTTATTTTCATGTAAACTATATAAAAAAGAAAATAAAATTAAAGAAGGTTTTAGAGGGGGTAAGGTTTGCAAAAGCATTTTGTCATGCATCAAAAACTTATGGAGCGGAATCTTATGTAAAAGGGTTTAGCGGATACTCCCTTGAACTTTTGATTTACTACTTTAAGAGTTTTGAGAATTTCCTGAAAATTCTTTCAAAAAAGAGAAGCGAAAAGTTGATTATTGACATTGAAAAGCAATACAAAAAAGAAAACGTCCTTTTTGACATGAATGGCTCAAAACTTGATTCACCTGTTATTTTGGTTGATCCCACGTACAAGGCAAGAAATGTTCTTGCGGCGCTTTCATATGAAACCTATGAGAGATTTCGCGAAAGCGCCGCTTCATTTTTGAAAAAGCCCTCTAAAGAATTTTTTGAATATAAAAAAATTGATTTTAATAAATCTAAAAGTGGAGCGGAAAAGAAAGGGTTGGAATTTCTCAAGATTAGGATTAAAACAAAAAAAGAAAGAGGAGATATTGCCGGAACAAAACTTCTTAAATTTTTCAATCATATGGCAAAAGAATTAGAAAAATATTTTGAAATAAGATATAAAGATTTTGAATACAGTGGGGGAAAAGCAGGTGAAGGATATTTTACTCTTAAATCCCGTAGGGAAATTGAATTCAGAGGGCCTTTTGTGAAAGACAAGAAAAATCTCATCAAATTCAAAAAAGAGCATACAAAAACATATGAAAAAAAAGGAAGAGTTTATGCTTTTGAGAAAATAGATTTTTCTCCGGGAGAATTTTTAGGTAAGTGGGTTGAAAAAAACAAAAAGAAGATTAAAGAGATGAGTATAAACGGGGTTGAAGGGGGTTAGATTTTCTTTTACCTTAAATATATATCTTATTTTTTTAGAGTCAAAATAAAATTTCCTTTCAAATCATAAAAATATTTTTTGTATCTACATAATGTCCTTTTCCAATTATTAACCCCATCTTAGTTTTCTTTTTTATAATTTGGTTTTCTATAGAATAAATCCCGATTCTTTCATTTCCTCTTGATGCAAATAAATTTCCATACTTTTCAATTTCTTCCAACATTTTTACCGATAACATTCTTCCAGTTATTATTTTTATAAAATCTGTTAATTTTTTCGTTTTAATCCTGAATTGCTATTTCAAAGAGTTTCGCGAAAGCTTCTGAGAAAAATTCCGAGTTGAGCCATATTGCCTGGTCGTTTTTGTCAGATTCTTTTTTAAGGTAGAACAGGACTTCTTTTCTGTCGACTATAAAAAACTTAGCGTCGATTTCAACAGCTTTGACTTTTATTTTTATTTCTTCAGAGAATCTTTTTATTTCTTCAGGGTTTCCTGAAAGTGCAATTTTAATTTTTATATTATTTTTTTTAAGTAAATCAAAAGTGTCAGTGAAAAGTCTTTCTTTTAATTTCATTTCCTTTAAGTTTGTGCAAATTATTACTTCTTTTTTTGCTGAGTCAATTATTTCTTTAAGGTGATTTGAAATTGTGCTTCTTCCCCTTATGGAAGCCGAAACATCCTCCCTTTTTACAGGGCTTATTCCGACATTATAAAGTTCCTCAAGCTGGTTAAATTCATCAGTTTCTTTTACTTTTAAAAGACTTTTGAATCTTTCTTCAGCATCGGTTCTTACGTTATTTTTTAATTTTTCAAGAATTATCCTCGGTTTAACTCCAAGGTATTTTACCGGTTTCCCGAGTTTAATTATTGCAAAGCCTTTTTTTTCAAGAGATTCCAAAACATCATAAGTTCTGGATCTCGGAACTCCTGAAATTGAAGCAATTTCACCTGCTGAAGCAGAACCTTTTCCAAGCAAAGCAAGCCAGACCTTCGTCTCATAAATGTTAAGTTCAAAGTAGTCCCTTATTTTCGCAATTAAATCACTTTTTACTAGCATTTTAGTTTTGTCCTCCTGAATTCGGATATTTTATTTTCCCTTTAACATGGAATTTTCTCTTTGAAAAAAGTTTTTTACGAGGGATTAATACTTTCTCCCCACGCCCATCTGTAACATAATCTTCATTTGTAGTTCCATCGATGAGGTGATAGTATTCGTTTAAAAGGTATAATTCAATGTTAATTCCATCCTCTCCAGGAGAAAGTTTAACCCTCCCCTTGAGTTCTAAGCTTGTCCATTTTTCCCCTAATAACAATCTATCCTTATCCAGATTTATCCCCAAAGCCGAAGCCAAGTTAATTAGTTTGTCTCCGTCAATTCTCTGTCCAAATAATTTTGTAGTAAGTCCCATTTTATCTTTCTTCCTCAAATTTAAATTTTCCATCAAAATCATGTTCTATTTTCATAATTGTGTTGTCTAGTGTGTCTTTGTTTGGACCTACTAATAGAACAAATGGATTTTTTGCGCCGTTAATTTTCAAAAATATTCCCTCAAAATCAAATGAGGAAATTTCTTCGTAATTTCCTTTGAATATTTTTTTTAGGGCATATTTTTCAGTAAATTCATCATAAAAATCCCAATATCTATAGTCATTGATTCCTTCTATTTCCTTAAGCAACTTATTCTTATTATCTTTTATGAGATAAGTTTTATATACCATGTAATTACCCAGTAACAACACCTTTATAAACTTTTCGATGTGTTATTTTTTGATAGGGGTGACAATTTGGAAAGAAGGATATTTATTTAAAACTTTATCTCACTTTTAAAGATATCCTCTAATTTGAGGGAACATGGGAATCCCATCCGGTCAAAGATTCATTTATAGAAAAAATTATCCCTTTTCATCCGATTTCTTTGGAGGTTGTAAGTAAAAGTTATGTAAAGAAAGTTCTGAATAAATTCAGGAAATTGAGGATTCTAAATCAAAAAAAGATAACTAATAATTAATGCTAAAATTATTCCTGCACTTATAAAAGGCATTGCGGGATACATTACTTTCTTTTTTCCGAGGAATAGTAAAATAGTTAAGCCCAATGTAGCCCCTGTGATAACAAGGATTGCAGGAGCAAGACCCCATGTTTTCAAAATAACTCCTGAAGTGATTATAGGATAAACTATGTCTCCTCCTCCAAGAATAGCAAGGTTTATTTTTAACCTGGACTTTTTGAGTTCTTTTTCAAGTTTCTTTTTTGACCTGAATTTTCCTCTTAAAATTTTTATTTTTTCCTTTGTTTTTTTTGAAGCGTAGGGAATAAAAAATCCCCCGAAGACATTTAACTTTTCCATCTGGAATTTTGCCATTTTTTGCATTATTTTTGACTTCCATACGGCCCACATATCGTAACCTGAAATTATTAAAAGAAGAATTATGACTGCGGTCAAGCTTAAAATCGGAACAAAAACCGTAGCAATTCCCGGGTAAATAAGGAGTTCAGTTAGATTGTGAGCAATAAAATTTTGCCTGTAAAATTTAAGAATAACCAAAGGAACTGCAATTGCAAGGCCTATTATTGATGCATATTTAATTTCTGGGAGTACGGCTGTGAATGAAATTCCAAGTGCAATTGTGCTCACTACAAAAAACCAGGTTCTCATTATGAACCTTGCATTTATTTTAATAAGTAAAAAAATAAGTGAAACTGCAATTATAAGAGAAATCAAAAACGAAATCAAAATAGAGGCTGAGTCAATGTTTTCGTCGTTCATATCAAACTCCATTCCGTATGGGAGGCCTTTTCCTGTTGAATTTACAATTTCTCCATTAACGACTTTTTCCTGTGCATAAGTATTCACTACATAGAGTCCTATAAATTGGGCAATTAAAAACATAATAAGGATAATTATTGTGATTTTTTTATTGTGTTTCATAGATTGGATAAGAAAATTAGTTTAAAAGGTGTTTGAAAAAAGGATTGATAATCTTGGCGGATAATCGGCGAATATGACTAAATTTTTCATGTTTAAAGTTCAAAATTTAAACCACAATAAAATTTATTAACCCCCAATTCGCAGAACTTTTATGAAAGAAGTTTATTTTGTAACGGGAAACCGGGATAAGTACAGCGAAGTAAATGAAATTATGGGGGAAAAGATGAATCATGTTGATTTGAACTTAACGGAAATTCAGTCAGGGGATATTTATGAAATTACAAAAGACAAGGTAAAGAGAGCTTATGAAATCCTGGGAAGACCGGTTGTTGTTGAGGATATAGGATTTTACTTAGAATGTTTAAACAAGTTTCCTGGTCCTCTTATAAAATTTTTTATTTCTTCAATTGGAATTGATGGGATTTATGAGCTTGTTAAAAATTACAAAGAAAAAACAGCAATTGTAAGGTGTGTTGTATGTTATTTCGACGGAAATGAGCTTCACTTTTTTACAGGGGATGTTAGGGGGAAAATTATTTCTCCAAAAGGGAAAGAAAATTTTGGTTTTGACCCAATTTTTCAGCCCGATGGAAAAAAGAAAACGCTTTCACAAATGGGAAAAGAAAAACATAACGTTTCGCATAGGGGGATTGCCTGGAGAAAGTTTAAGGATTTCTTGGAGAAGAATTGAAATTATCTTAACCTAATTGTCTCAAGGCCCCTCGGAACAGTTGTTTCAATCCTGTTTGCTTTGTATATTGATGAAGCAAGATCGAGAGATTTTGAAACTTCGCCATGATTTACAATCACCCTTTTTGGTTTTGGTTCCATATTTTTTACATAATTCATCAGTTCGTTTCTTCCGGAGTGAGGTGAGAGACCGTTCACGAGTTCTACCCTCATTTTAACTTCTAAGTTTTTGCTTCCGTTTTCATCATCAATTGTGACATTTTTTGCACCTTCCTGAAGCGCCCGCCCTATTGAACCAGGGCCCTGGTAACAACTGAGAATCAAAAGATTATGGGGGTTATCTGCAAAGTGTTTTAAGTATTCAACTGAAGCACCCCCAACAAGCATACCTGAAGTTGCAATAACTATGCATGGACCTCCGTCTATCACGGCTTTTCTTTCCTGAGGAGACCCTACTCTTGAAAAAATATCTGAAGTGAAAGGATTGTTGTCCTGAAAAACCTGGTTTCTTACGCTAGCTGATAAAAAATCAGGATAAGCAGTATGGATGGCGTTTATGTCCCATATCATTCCGTCAATATACATTGGGATTTTTGGAAGATCTCCCTTTCTTATTGCTTCTTCAACTCTAAGAAGAGTTTCCTGTGCATGACCAAGTCCTAATTCAGGAAGAAGAACTTTCCCGCCTTTTTCGACAGTTTCTTTTACAAGATGAAGGAAAAGTTCATCAGTAACTTGTCTTGGCGGGAGAATATCATTTTTTCCACCGTAAGTTGATTCAATTTGCATGGTTTCAACCCTTGGAAATTTATTCACGGCAGGATCAAGAAGTCTTGTTCTTCCGTATTTTGTGTCTCCAGAATAAAGAAAATTGTGTGCGCCGTTTCCTATATTAATGTGAATCTGCGCCGAACCCAAAACGTGCCCTGCATTGTAAAATGTGATTCTTATATCAGGGGTTATATCATGAACTTCATTATAGTTTAAGCAGATAGTCCTTTTGACCATTTCAGATACATCAGTTGAAGAAAAAATAGGCGCTGCCGCCTGCTTGTATGAAACTCCTATAAAATCAAGAGCCAAAAGTGAAGCAATGTCTCTTGTTGGGGCAGTCATGTAAGCTGGGCCTTTATATCCCATTTTGTAAAGATATGGCAAAAGTCCGCTGTGGTCAAGGTGAGCATGGGATAAAATTATTGCATCAAGATGCGAGATATCAAACTCTGGAACATTAAAAACCGGAAATTTATCTTTTCCTGAAGAGGCAACATCAACTCCGCAGTCAAGAAGAACCCGTGAATTTGGAGTCTGCAATAAAAAGCAGCTTCTTCCAACCTGCCTTCCTCCTCCAAGAATTGTGACTCTTGCCCACCCTTCTGACTTTTCCTGAGTCCATCCCGAATAAATTTTTTCACCGACTTCATTTAAGAATTTTTTTCTATCCTTATTTTTAGCATATAGGACGCTTCTTATATTTTCGGTTATTTTTGATTTTATTGCGGGGCTTCTTTGGACAACAGGGGTCCATAAAGTGGATTTTTTAATTTCTTCTAAAATTGAACCCTGTTTTCCTATTACAAGCCCCGGTTTTTTTGCCTCAATTGTCACAGAGCTTCTGTGCAGATCAAAAAGTATGTCTGTAATTTCGGCCTCTGCCGGGACAATTTCTTTTATTTTTTTTTCAGTTGATTCTTTATCTGGAAGAATCTTTTCATCGGCCCTTAGTTCAATTCTTTTTTTTATATCATTAACAATCTCTCTTATTTTTCCGTTGCTGTCTTTGAAAAAGTTTTCATTTTTTGTATAAAGAACTATATTTGCTCCTTCAAATGAAGCTTCCGAAACTTCTCCGTGAAGTCTCTCTGTAATATTTTTCAAGATTTCTAGCATTTTTCTTTCTTTTATTTAAATTAAAAAATTATTCCCTTTCTTTAAAACCCGGTTCTATAACTTCATTGACAACTTGTTTAATACCTTCTTTAGTTATAGAATAAATGTCAATTCCGTTCCCAGACCCAGTATCCCTTTGAGTTGAGGATTTTATTGCTTCTTTTGCAAGTTCAACACATTCTTTAACGCTCATCCCTTTTTTGTATTGTCTTTCAAGAAGCCCAAGAACATAAGACATCCCTGAACCCCAGTTTGCATCATAATCTTCAACTTTCATAATATGTCCAGCAGGGTCAGTTGAATAAAGATCTACTGAGCCATCTTCATTAAACCCTCCTAAGAGGTATGCGGATTGACCAGATGTTCTAAAGTTTGATAAAAGTCCAGCGGCCTGCTTTACTGTAGGGCGGGATTTTGACCTTAATTCTTTTAGTTTTAGTTCTGCAGATAGGTATTTTGGAACTTTTTGCGCTTCCGCAGCGCTTCCGCATCCTGCCATTACAAGATATCCATTTATGGGCTGGACTTTCCTTTCATTTTTTGAAACTACAACAGCGCCTCCAGCTGAGGCTCTTCGGTCTCCCGCCATTACAACTCCGTCTTTACAGACAATTCCTAAGATTGTCGTTCCTGTTTTTAAAATATTTTTCTTAAAGTCTTCATCCATTTTCTAATAAGATTCTTTAGAATTTATAAATTTAATGGGAACTAATAATTTATAAAGATTTCTGTTTTTGGGATTTAATGAAAACTGAGTGGGATTTAGGGGGGCTTAAGTCTGACTTTGAAAAAGAGAGAGTTTTGATAGAGAAAATAAATGATAACTTTAAAAATAAGTGGGAAAAAGACTCAACTTATCTTGAAAATCCTCTTAAACTCAAAGAAGCGCTTGATGAAATTGAAAAAATTTCGGAGAAATTTTCTAAGGGAGGAAATGAGTTTGATTACTACTTCCTTAATCAGGAGCTTAATCAAAATGATGCCGAAATAAGACGAAAATTTCTTAGTGCTGATGAATTTATAAAAAAACAGTCCAATAAAATAATATTTTTTTCAATAAACCTTTCAAAAATAGGTGAAGAGAGAAAAAAAGAATTCTTACAAAACCCCATCCTTAAAAAATACCATCCTTATCTTTTTGAACTTTTTGAGAATGCAAAGCATATATTATCTGAAAAAGAGGAAAAAATTCTTACTCTTAAGGAAAATGCGTCTTATGGCATGTGGGTCAGAATGGTTTCTTCACTCCTTTCTAAAGAAACGAGAATTAGCATCGATGAAAAAGGCGAAAAAAAAGAATTTGTTTATTCAGAGCTCATGAATCTTATGAAGTCAGCAGACAAAAAAGTCAGATTAAGCGCAAAAAAGGCTTTTGAGGATATTTTAAAAAAATATGAAGAAATTGCAGAATTTGAGATTAATGCAGTCCTTGAGGAAGCAAAAATTAATGATGAACTTCGTGGATTTACACGTGCTGATGAAGCGAGGATAAAATCAGATTCAATTGATTTTGATTTTGTCAATTCAGTTCTTGAAGCAGTTAAAGAAAAGTTTTCAATTTCCCGGGAATATTATAAACTAAAAGCCACATTAATGGGCCAAAAAAAGATTGGGTATTCTGAAAGGACAGCCGAACTAAAAAAAGTTGAAAAAATATTTGATTTAGACTCGGCGGTTGAAATTATAAAAAAAGTTTTTTCAAAACTTGACAAAAATTTTACTTATATTTTTGAGGATATGCTTAAATCCGGAAAAATTGATTTTTTTCCTAAAATCGGAAAAAACGGCGGTGCGTTTTGTGTGAGCTTTGGAAAGAATAAACCGGTTTATGTTCTTTTAAATTATACAAATAAACTAAGGGATGTTGCGGTGATTTCTCATGAGATGGGACATGCAATAAACTATAAACTTATGAAAAAGGAGCCTTCAATTTACTATGACCTTCCAAAATCAACAGGTGAAGTTGCTTCAACTTTTATGGAAGATTTTATCTACAAAGAGATAATGGAAGAATTAAGTGAAGAGGACAGATTTTTTTTGAAGATTGCAAGATTTGAAGACGACCTTGCAACAATCCCAAGACAAATTGCCCTTTACTTTTTTGAGCTGGAGATTCATGAATCTTACAGGAAAGAAGGTTATTTATCAAAGGAAAAGATTGGGAAAATTTTTGTAAAGCACATGTCTGAATATTTGGGAAAATCTGTTGATATGAAAAATGCCAATTTGTGGTGGGTTTATTGGGAGCATATAAGGCTTTTCTTTTATGTTTATTCCTACGCTTCAGGGCTTTTAATCTCAAAAGCAATGCAAAAAAAGTACAGGAGAGACAAAAATTTTATTGAAAAAATAAAATTATTTTTATCAACGGGAACAAGCAAAAGACCCCGTGAAATTTTTAAGGAACTTGGAATTGAAATCAGCAAAGATTTCTTTTTGGAAGGGTTAAGTGAAATGGAGAGGGATTTTGAAGAAATAAAAAATTTAGGTAAAAAACTGGGGAAGATTTAAAGGGTTTCCAAATCCTATTCAAACAGAAGGGGGGTTTGGGTTGAAACTGATAGTGAAGGTCTTGAAAAAATAAAAAATAATACTTTTGAAACTATCCTTAATTTTAGTGAGAGAGGTGAAAAAAGAAGGGAAATTATAATGTCAGTTAATTATTCTGAAAATCAAAGAGAGCCTACTGGGGTTTATGGTGAATCCGAAGGAGTTTATTTTTGGGATTGTGATAAATTATTTTTTACAATAAATAAAGATTATCTGGACCATCTGGTTTGATATAATCGTTGCGATGAAAGGTTTATGGGTTCAGACAGACTTAAGATAGAGATAAAAGATTAATTTTTCATTCTTTTGCGCTAATTCCGTGGTTTTTCTTGAATCTTATGATTTTTTCGACGAATCCTTCTATTTTTTGCTCATGTGAGACTATGATTAACTGTTTTACATTGAGCTGTTCAAGAACGCCCCTCATTTTGTCAAGTTGCTGTTCACTGAATCCGTCGGTTGGCTCGTCAAGAATCACAATTTCTCTTGTTTTAATTTTACTCATAAGCGAGTTAATTACCTGATTTAGGGCGAGCCTGTAAGCAAGCGCTATTGCGGTTCTTTCTCCGCCAGAAAGGTAGGCGTAGTCAATTTCATAATCATGCTGTTCTATAATGGGGGTAAAGTCGTCAGATATTCTTACAGAAAAAGTGTCAGATACTAGGGATTGGAACCATTCAGAGAAAAGAAGTGAAAATTCTTTTTTTAAAGAGTTCATGACATTTTTTTCAAGAAAAGTTACAACCGGAACAAATTTTTTATTGAGCCAGTTTTCAAGTTCTGTAAGGTAAACAAGCTTCTTTCTTATTTCTTCAACTTTTAGAAGCCTTTTTTTTAAATCAGTTATTGAGCGGGAATAGACTTCTATTTCTTTTTTGACTTCTGCAAGCCTTATTTCTGAAATTTTTTCCTGCTTTCTTGCTTCATTAAGTTCTTTTTCTTTTTCATTAAAAACTAAGTCAAATTTTGATAAAGTAAAAAAAGACTGGTTTAAAGATTCAAGATGCTTTTCCAGAATCAAAATGTCCTTTTTCAAAAAACCATTTTCTTTTTCAAGCTCCAGTAGTTTTTTCTCTTTTTCAGAAATTCCTTCATATCTCATTTTTAATATCTTAATGTCTGTAAGTTCCCTTTCATTTTTAGTAATTTTTGATTCAATTTCTTTTAATTTTTGGGAAGTGGATTTTTTTTCTTCTTCAAGCTCTTCAAGCCTTCTTTTAGCCTGAGAGATTTCATTGTATGACCTGTTCAGAACATTTGCCCTGTGAATAGAATCAACATCCTGATAGCAGGTTGGGCAGACTTTAAGTTCGGACATTGTATCATGAATTTTTTTGTGCTCCTCTTCTTTTATTTTAAGGTTTTCAATTTCAGAGTTTATTTTAAATCTTTTTTCAGAGATCTCCTCTTTCTCTTTTTTATTCTCTTCAACAAATTTTCCTATTTCAGAAAGTTTTTTTTCGTCAAAATTTAAATTTTTGAAATTGTCAATTTCATTTTTCATCTCTTTTGTCAATCTTTCATTTTTTGATAAGTTCTCTTTTTTTGACAAAAGAAGAATTTTTGACTTTCCAAGTTCATTTTTTATATCATTTTTTTCATCAATTTTTTCTGAAATTTCTTCCTTTTCTTTTTCTTTTATCTTTCTTAATTTTAACTTTTCCCCAAAATTTTCTTCCAGGTTTTTCGTGCTTTTTTTCATTTCTTTAAGTTCGTTTTCTTTTTTCAAAATATTTTTTTTGTCTTCGTCAATTGTTGAAGTAATTCCTTCCATCATTCTTTTTTCTTCCCTTATTTTTAATCTTAATACCCCTGTGTTTTCAATGATTGTTTTATATTTGTCAATTCCAAAAACATGGCGAAGGGTATTTAACCTAACTTCCGGGTCTTCAAGAATTATTTCTTTCATTGATTCCTGGGGAGTATAGACTGTAAACTTGTAGAGAAGATTTTGCTTTTTAGAAAATTCCTGAGGGTATTTTAATAAATCCAGTATTTTTTGCTTCAGTTCCATCACAGAAATTTCCTCTTTTTTTCCGTCAATTGTTATTGCCGAATAATCCTGCGATATGTTTTTTCCTTTTTTTAACTTTCTTTCAACCAAAATTTCTTTTCCGTCAACTTCAAAAATCAAAGTGACCCCCCCCTCTGTTTTTCCATTTCTTAGAAGGGCTGATCCTTTTTGCCCTGGCTGGAGTCCGAAAAGTCCAAATTCAATTCCAAGCAGAACTGAAGTTTTCCCGGAGCCAATGTCCCCGGATAAAAGAGTTGATCCGGTGGAAAGTTCAACTTCTTCATGCTCATAACTTCTTATATTATCCAAAATTATTTTTTTTATTATCATTCTATGTCTAAAACTTTTCTTGACTCCCCCAAAATCCTCGTATTGAAAGAATCAATAGTTTCACCTTCCTGTTTTTCAATTGAGAGAATGTTTATTAACTGGGGGATAAATTTGTTGAACTCAGAAGGGTTTTCACTGGAGTATTTCATAATTCCCTCCTCTTCAAGATTATCCTTGTTTTTTATTTCAATGTCTAATTTAACTTCACTTGTTTTAAGGTCGTGAGTGTTTTTCAAAAAGAAGTATGCCCCATTTTCAAAACAGAAGTTTTCTATTTTTTCAAAGTGTATGTCTGAAATTTTCTGGTTGTCGAGATCTCCAGAAACTCTCAAAAGAACAATCTTGTCTTTGAGATTCTTTTTTCCAAGTTCTTTTAAAATTTCCTCGTTTGTTAATATGGCATTTTTTGCTTCAACATCCAGGCTGACTATTTCTTTTACTTTTATATCTATTTTTTCAAACGGATTTCCAAGATCAGTGTCTACAATGTAGAAACTACCGTTCTCAAGAGTTTCAAGTTCGCCGAAATTATTGGGAAATACCGGTCCTGGATAAACCAGGTTTTTATATCTGAAATCAATATGAATGTGACCAAGCGCATAATAATTTGCTTCTGGAAGTTTGTCTACCTCTGCACATTCAATTGGGAGAACCCCCCTTACTTTATCCATTGTTGTGTGAAGCATCAAAATCTTAAACATTCCTGGGGAATCGTTAAGTTTCAATTTTTTTATGTCTCCAACCTCAAGCCCCGATTTTTTACCCGGATAGCCATAAATTGCAACCCCTTTGTTTATTGTTGGGGAGAGAATAATCTCGTTTTCTTTAAATTCTGCATCAAAAACATTTTTGCAAAATCCTGCTTTTTCCAAAACCTCGAGGAAGGTTCTTCCCGAAGCAGAATAATCATGTGAACCTGCAATTATAAAAACAGGAATTTTTGCCTCTTTTAATTTTCTGAATTCGGCAAAAGTTTCTTTCAGAGTTTCAATAGGGGGGTAAGCGGAGTCAAACAAGTCCCCTGCTATTAAAATAAATTCCACTTTTCTCAAAATGCAAGTGTCTATAACCTTTTGGAATGCAATAAAATTAAGGTCCTGCATTGGACCCTGTCTCCAGCCCCCCAAGTGCACGTCAGCAAAGTGCGCAAAATGTACCATTTTTCCCTCAATCTTTAAAAAAGATGGGGGTATATAAATATAATTGGGGGGGAAGTTAATTAATAATACAATTGTTAATTTGACTGAGAATTTATGAGGGTAATTAAAGTTTTTATCAGGATAAGTCCGCTGTTCTCAGGCCAATCTTTTTAAATAAAGTTTTTTTCTTATAATAATGGAAGCACAAAGATTTATTTCAAAGCTTATCGGGGAGTCAAAGATAAATGAAGATACAAAGATTCTTGATTTTTCGGCTCCAGAAAGATTTGAATTTGAAGCAGGGCAATATGTTAGGATGGCGTTTTATAAGGAGGGGAAAAGGATTTTAAGGGACTACTCAATTTTTTCAGCGCCATATGAGAAAGGAAAAATATCTGTTTATTTTAAAAAAGTTAAAGATGGTTACGCTTCAAATTTTCTTTTTGATATGAAGGTGGGAGAAAAAATAGAAATGAAAGGCCCTTTAGGAGATTTTGTTGTGGGGGATTTTTCAAAAGATTTGATTTTTGTTAGTTCTGGGACCGGTTTTGGACCGTTCATGAGCATAATTAAGGATTTGATTTATAAAGGGTACCGCAGAAAGATGATTCTAATCCGGGGGTACAGGAAAGAAGAAAGTTTGGTTTGTGAAAATGAACTTAAAAAAATTAAAAAGAATAATAAGAATTTTTTTTATCACAATATTTTAAGCCAGCCTAATGAGGAAGATTATAATTTAAAAGGGCATGTGCAGGAGTTCCTGGAAGGGTTTATTCCTTATGATTTTAATGGAGACTTTTATATATGCGGTCTAAAAGACATGGTTTCGGACATATGTGAGAAACTTCGGGAAATAGGAGTTTCAGATGAGAGAATATTTTTTGAGAGGTATGATTAAGTTTTTATATTCTAAAAGGTTTTTAAGAGCATGAAGCGCATTTATATAATTCACGGCTGGGGGTTTGATTCAAGTATGCCGTGGATTTTATGGCTTGAGGAAGAGATTAGGAAGAAAGGTTTTGAAGTTTATTCTTTTGATATGCCCAACACCAATGAGCCAAAAATTGAAGAATGGGTTAAGTATCTTGAAGAGAATGTAGTTGATGTTGATGAAAATACTTATTTTGTCGGGCATAGCATCGGATCTCAGGCAATAATGAGGTTTTTGGAAAAAAGCCATAAGCATCTGAAAGTCGGAGGATGTGTTTTTATTGCGCCATGGTTTGATTTGATTGGTCTTGGAAGCGAAGAACTTAAAATTGCTCATCCATGGTTTAATAGCAAAATTGAATGTGAAAGGGTGCTTGACCACACTGGAAACATAACCTGCATTTTTTCAACAAATGATCCTTATGTTTCTCCCCTCGAATGGAAAAAGTTTGAAGGGAGGTTGAAGGCAAAAATAATAATAAAAAAGGACGAAGGACATTTTGAAGAAGTTAAGAGAATTCCCGAGATTTTAGAGAATTTTAAATAGACAATTCCCAGATTTCCAATTTTTCGTAAAATAATTTTTTCTCTCCGATAAGTTTTTTTGTGTAATTCCTGAAGTTAATTCCTTTAGTCAATGAAGAAATAAGCAAAAGTATCTTTCCGTTTTTTTTCAGATGGTTTTCTGCTTTTCTTAAAAATTTATTTATTAATTCCCCTCCTTTTTTTCCGCCGGTTGTTGCAATGGCTGAATCGGAGTCCTCAAGATTATCTTCAGGAAGATAAGGGGAATTAAAAATTATAAGATTATATTTTCCTTTTATATTTGAGAAAAGATTAGATTCAAAAACATTTAATCCTTTGTCTTTGCAAACCTTAACAGATTTGGGATTTATATCCACTCCTTCCAATTTTTTAAATCCTTTTTCTTTTAAAAATTCAAGAATATATCCCGAACCAACACCAACCTCCAAAACCGCCATGGATTTATCTTTAACATTTTTTCCTAAGACTTCACACAGAAAATAAGTGTCTTCTGACGGCTCGTATATTAATGTCATAATTTTTAATAGTTAAACCTTTTTATTCATATGATATGTGAATATCATTTACTTTCATTTTGGCATTATTCTTAGTTTTTATTATAGATTTCCCGGAAATTGTTAGATTCACAAAATGTTTATTGTCAGTTATTTTATCCAAATAATCCGTTAATAAAATTTACGAGGTCTTCTTTGAAAAGGAATACAAGAGCAAGTATTCCAAGGAGCAGAATCAAAACGATTACAAGAACTGCTGTAAGAATTTTGCTTTTAGGGTTAAAAGCCTTGATTTTTTCTCCGTAACTGGAAACTTTCTGTATTGGATTTTTATTCTCTTCTTTATTCTCTTTTTCTCCAGAAATTTCGGGAACTTTTGTTTCGATTATCTTTGGAATGAATTTTTCATTCTTCCCTTTTTCTAATTTTTTCATTCTTTCCTCTTCCTTTTTCTTTTCTTCTGCTTTTTTTTTATTCTCTTCTTCAATTTTATTTTTAGCCAGTTTTTCACTTTCTTCCCTCTTTTTTATTTCTTCCTTACTTTCTTTAAGAATTTCGGCTTCTGACATTCCTTTTTGAAGGTAAAGATAAGCTCTTGCAGCGTCCTCAATTTCTTCTTTTTTGTAGCCTGCCTGGTAAAAACTCATCATGGCCTGTTTAAGATCCTGCCCCCTTGCCAGTGCGCTTTTTAATCCTCCAAGAATTTCCTGATTTGTTAACAGATACTCTTCCTCTTTTACCATTTTATAAATATGAATTTGATGTTTAAAAATTTGTCTTATTTGAAAATTCGTGGCTTATTTATGCCTTCAAAACAAATCCATTATTCATAAGGTGGGAAGTTTCACCCGGAATGTACCCAAATTCTTCTCCCAGATTTAGCAAAGGTTTTTCTTGCTCCTGTGAGCCGTGCGCCGGAATTATGTGCTTTGGCTTGAGAATGTTTATCATTTCCCTCATATCTTCCCTGCTTCCGTGCCCGTGAACATGCACATCAACCTGAAGCTTAACCCCCCTTTTTCTTAATTTTTCATCAAGTCTTCTTCTTGCTTCAATATTTACTTCTGTCGGAATAACACTCGAAGAAAAAATTAAATTGTCGCCCTCGCGAAATTTAAAGTGTGTTTCTCCTTTTGTAATTCTGTCAAGAATCGAATTCTCTTCTCCTTGATGTCCGGTGCAGACGATTAAGTACTTCCCCCTGTTTTTTTCAACTTTTTTTAAAATGGAATCAACCTGTCCCCTGTATTTTACTATCCTTATTTTATTTTTGAAGGGACACTTTCCAACATTTATTGCACATGTAATGTATTTTGCAAGGCTTCTTCCAAGAAAAATTATTTCTCTTCTTGTTTTTTGCCCAGATTTTACAATATTATTTAATCTTTCAATGTGGCTTGAAAAGGTTGTAGCAAAAAGGGCTTTGTCACCATGATTAACTCTTGAAAAAGCATCTTCCAAGAGATGTTCTGCAACTTTTTCCCCTCCCGGTCTTTTTTCTGTTGAAGAGTAAAGTGCATCTATTACAAGAACTTTTACTTTTTCTTTTCCTATTTCTTTTAATCTTTTGTAATTTGGGGGGAGTCCAAAAGTGGGGGAATTATCAAATTTAAGGTCAAGGGCGTAAAAGAAAATTCCCTCTTTTGTGTGGAGGGCAATATAAGCACAGTCTATTGTTGAGTGTGTTGCATTGACAAATTCAACTTTAATTTCTTCAGTACTCCCTTTTATTTTATGGATTGAATTAGGATTGACTATATTTAGCCGGTTATTTACCTTCACTTTAGAGTCTTCAATTAAAGAATCAAGGACTTTCATTGTGAAAGGAGTCCCATATATTTCGACTCCCGGATATCTGTTTATTAAGAATGGCAGTCCGCCGATATGGTCAAGATGGGCGTGGGATAAAAATATTGCCTTAACGTGATTTCTCCATCCAAGTTCGTCAAGAATTCTGTCATCAGGAACCCCGCCGACTCTTCTTAATCCAGGAAGACTGTAGCCTATTTTTTCAGTTTCCTGAAGTTCAATAATTCCCGGGAGGAAAAAACCGCAGTCGAAAATGAAAACATCCTTACCCACTTTAACGGCAGTCATATTTTTTCCAACCTCATTAAATCCGCCTATTGTGCAAATTTCCATTTTATAAAATAAAGATGAAATTTTAGTTTAAAATGGTTTCTACAAAAGTGTTTCGACAGAAATTTCAACCATTTTTTTTGTCAAAAGATGATGATTTCCAATAGCAAGTTTCTCGAGGAGTGCAAGGTTTCTTTCATGTTCTTTGCATGCAGAAATTTCAACTGAAAAAAATTTTGAATCTTTCACTTTGAAATTTAAATCAAGGCTTTTGAATATTTCAGTAAAAAAATTGAATTCTTCTTTTGACTTCCCAAAACCTATCATATATTCTTTGTATTCATATCCGTAGAAACCGCAAACGTAACAAGGGTGATTTTTTCCAAAACTTCCGTTTATTTTTTTTTGTTTTTCAAGATAAAATGAAATTTCGCTTTCCATTGGGGTTTTAATAAGAAAAGGTATTTAAGGATTTGGATATTTTAATAATTATGAAGCCGTTAATCCCCTCACATAAAGAGAAAAAAAGATATCTTTTGCTTAGAGGGAAAGACCTTAAAAAAAATGTTTCAGTTGCAATAAAAGAGTTTATAGGGGTTTTGGGTTTTAGCGAGGCAACTCCTTTGTGGATAAAGGAAAATGTTTTATCTGTTAACAGGAAATCCCTTGACAAAGTCAGAGCTTCTTTTGCAGTATTCCATGAGAAAATTGATGTTTTGAAAGTTTCGGGAACTTTGAAGGGGATGAAGAGTTAGAAATGATTTGGAAGTTATCTTTTTTGAAATTTTTCCAAAATCATGCTTGCAAATCCTGATAGAAGTATTGAAATAACAAAATCAATTGCAACCTGAAAGGTTGAATTAATATTTATTTTTGAGATGAAGAAATAATGCAGGACTAAAGTTATTATAAGTGAAACAATATAAAACAAGGGGTAATAATTTTCTTGTGGTTTCTTAATAGTTTTTTTTCTAGGCCATATTGAACTTTTACTTAACTGTCTTCATTTCTTTCCAGGCAAGTTCAAACATTTGCTCAAGGGCAGATGCAAAGAAATCCGTGTTTATCCAGATTCCCACATCGTAGTTTGGATGAAATTTTTCGTCGTCTAAAAGCATAAACATTAACTGGTTGGAATCAATAATTGTAAATCTTGCTTTAAAATTATCAAAATGTCTTACTTCGGCAACTTTCTTTAATTCCCTTGCAACTTGGATATTATTTTTGTCAATCGGAGCAGCAATTCTTATTTTAACCCCTCTTTTTTTTACTTTTTCAAAACTTACCATAAGTGCTTCAAGTTTTCTATTGAGGCCTTCTGCAGTTGTGACCATTGTAATTGTTTTTTCGGCATCTCTTACCATCATGTCAAGATGATTGTAAAGGTTCTGTCTTCCCTTAAGACTTCCTGAAAGATCACTTGGTTCAACGAATTTTATTCCTTTGGTAAAAAGACCAGTCAATTCTTCCAAAACTTCATCTCCTTTTAAAGACTCAAGCCTCCTTGTCTTTTCTTTGGCATCAACCATAAGGTTTTTTTTCACTCTTTCAACAACTTCTTCCGGTTTTAAAGCAACAAATTTGATTGGTTTTCCAACTTTCATTATAATGAATCCCTTCTTTTCCAAGGATTCCAGAATATCATAAGTACGAGATCTTGGAACGTCAGAAATTGTTGATAATTCTCCTGCAGTTGAAGTTCCTCTCGACAAAAGGGCAGTCCACACCTTAACCTCATAAAGGTTCAAATCAAAAATTTTTCTTAGTCTGCTTAAAAATTCATCTTTAACTATCATTTTCTTGTTACTTTTAGGGACTTTTAGTTTTTAAAGATTGCTATCCTAAAGAAGTAATTCCATTTAGTTACTCCCATTCAGTTTAACAACTCCGATTTTTATCTCAAATTTTTTAATTTTGAAGCCTTCGGTTTCTCCTCGAAGATTTTCATTTTTTTCTTTAAATTCAAAAATTTTGGAATTTGTTCTTTCTTTTATGAGTTTAATCTGGCTTCCAAGAATTTTTTTTAATTCTTTTTCCCCCGAGATTGTAAGATTAATTAAATTCTTTTTGTTCAATCCAAGTTTTTTTCTGAATGCCTGAACATTTCTCGATATCTCACGAGCATATCCTTCGGCCTCAAGCTCCGGAGTTAGGTTAAAATCCAGATTAATCTCGAGTTCAGTACTGTTGTAGGGTTTTTCAGAATACTTTTTTACATTCAATTCCTGCATGATTATCTCTTTTAACTCTTTTGAGATTTTTGTTTTTGAGGCAACTTCAACTTTTGAAAGGGGCCACTTTAAGGGGATATTTTTTTGATCTCTTTGCTTTAATCCTTCAGAAACTATCTCTCTCACATATTTCATTTGTGATTCAAGCTTTCCATTAAGTTTTTTCTTCTCAAACTTTGGCCAGTCTTCAAGGTGGACTGATTTTTTGTTTCCGTTAATTGTCTGATAAATCTTTTCTGCAATAAATGGGAGAATAGGTGCAATTACTTTTGAAGTTTCTTCCAATGTATGCAGAAGAGTTTTCTCTGCATTTTCATCGTTTTCGTTGAACCTTTCCCTTGAGTTTCTGACATACCATGTTGACAAATCATCGATAAAATTTCTTATTTCACTGCATGCTTTTATCGTATTGTACTCTTTGAGGTTTTTTTCCACTTCTTTTATTAAGGAATTTAATCTTGAAACAATCCATCTGTCTATTGTCTCTTTTGAATCGGAATATTCCTCGACGTTCTTTTTTTTGTGCATTGAATAAAAATTGTTTATGTTATAGAGGAGAACTAGCACTTTTCTGTAGGATTCTTCAAGCCCTTTTTCCGAAAAATTGAAATTATCAGCGCCCATGACAGGAGATTGCAGCAGGTAGAATCTTAATGAATCCGCCCCGTATTTTTTTAAGACGTCTTCAGGGTCAGGAAAGTTTCTCTTTGACTTTGACATTTTTTGTCCGTCTTCGGCAAGAATAGTTCCAGTTGTCAGCACATTCTCAAAAGGAATTTTGTCAAAAAGAATTGCAGAGAGGACGATCATATAATAAAACCATGCCCTTGTCTGGCCGATGTATTCCACGACAAACTGCGCTGGGAAATTTTTTTCAAAAAATTCCCTGTTTTCAAAGGGGTAATGAAACTGCGCAAAGGTCATACCTCCCGATTCAAACCAGCAATCCAATACTTCAGGAATTCTTGCATATTCCTCCCCTTCAATTTCAAGTTTAATATCGTCAAGAAAATCTCTGTGCAAATCAATTTCCCTTTTTGGAAGGTTTTTAGCATATTTTTTTAATTCATTAATTGAACCCAAAACTTTTATTTTGCCTGATTTTGATTTCCATATCGGGATTGCACTTGCCCAGTATCTATTTCTTGTTATGTTCCAGTCAGGAGCAGATTCTATATTGTTTTTCATTCTTCCTTCTTTCAAAAATTCCGGAATCCAGTTAATCTTGAGATTTAATTTCTGAATCTTTTCCTTTATTTTTTGTATATCAACAAACCATGCTGGAAGAGCTCTGTACATTAATTTTGTATCGCATCTGTAACAAAAAGGATATTCGTGGTCAATCTTTTTTGAGAAAATGGCTTTTCCTGATTTTTTCAGATCAATGACGATTTTTTCGTTGACATTATGAATGTATTCTCCCGCATAGTCTTTCACTTCTTTAGTGAAGTTTCCTTTTTCATCAACGGGCTGGACCATTGGTATTTTATATTTTCTGCATATAGTATTATCTTCTTCACCAAAAGCAGGGGCTGTGTGCACTATTCCGGTTCCTTCTTCTTCAGTCACGAAGTCCCCTAAAAGAAACTGGAATGCGTTTTTTGTTTCCTTAAAATAAGGGTAAAGAGGTTCGTACTTTTTTCCTTCAAGCTCTTTTCCTTTGACAATCTTTTTTATTTCATATTCATCCTCTGACTTGTAAAAATTTTTCACAAGGTCTTTAGCTACTAGGTAAGTGTTTTTGTCTTTTTTATCTTTTACATAGGCATAATCAAGTTTTGGGTGAACGGTCAATGCCAAATTTGAAGGAAGTGTCCAGGGAGTTGTTGTCCATGAAAGCGCATAAGTATCTTTCTTCCCCCCGAGCCTGAATTTTACAATAACGGATAAATCTTTTACCGTTTTGTAAGAGTTGTCCATTGCAATTTCTGACTTTGCAAGAGGAGTTGAACATCTTGGGCAATACATCAATACTTTTTCTCCTTCATACATATATCCCTTTTCATATAATTCCTTAAATGCCCACCATATTGACTCAATATATCTTGTGTCCATTGTTTTGTATCCATTTTTAAAATCAACCCAGCGACCAATACGGTTTATTGTTTTTTCCCACTCTTTTGCAAAAGTTAAAACCCTGCTTCTGCAAAAATCATTAAATTTTTTTATCCCCATTTTTTCAATTTCATCCTTTGAGTTAATTTTCAGCTCTTTTTCGGCGACATTTTCAACAGGAAGTCCATGGCAATCCCAGCCCCAGTTTCTTTTTACATGTCTTCCATTCATTGTAAAAAACCTGGGAAAAACGTCCTTTAAGACGGAAGCAAGAATGTGACCATAATGAGGAAGTCCCGTTGCAAAAGGCGGACCGTCATAAAAAATATAGGGCTTTCCTTTTTCTGTTTTTTTTAGCGACTTTTCAAAAGTTTTGTCTTTTTTCCAGAATTCAAGAATTTCTTCTTCAGTTTTATTTACGTCCATTTAAAACTTAAGAAGAAGTGGTTTTTAAGATTTTTGAGAGGTTAATGTCAATTCTCTTATCATATTAATTTATTTCTTCCCGCTGTAACTTTCAAGAATCTCTTTTTCCAAAAAATGCAATTTTGAAGGGAGAATTATGCAATAGGGTTTTTGAACTCCACTGAAACCCTCTGCTTCTTCAAAATTTCTGTAAAGTATTTTTCTGTTTCTTGTTCCAAGTGCCTGACAGATGATTAATTTGTTTATTTTAATTTCGTGTTTTTTGGCCGCAATTTTTAATTGGTTTAGTGCTTTTGGAAAATCAATCCCAATATCAATTAAAATTAAAGAATGTGCGTTTATACTTTGGTTTTCTTTTACAATTTCCATGAAACTATCTGGTTCGTAACTTTTTTGCCAGGCAGGCATTGAGGCAGTTTTTCCAAATTTGTAAATTTGCAGGCCGGTTTCTGCAATTGAATCGAAGATTGATGAACTGTATATAACTTTATATTTTACCCCGGAATTTTTACATTCGTTTATGAGGGTAATGTGGGTAGTTGCACTCAATGGAGAGCCGTAAATCAAAAGTGCTACATTTAATTTTTTTGCTTCATCTACTAAACTCAAGTTTTCGACTTTTTCCCTGCTCAGAATCTTTATTTTTTTACCTATAACCTCTTCAATCTGGATTTGGGTATAAGGAAGGTTTACTGTGTAATTTTCAAAATAAACTCTTTTGCATTTTGAAACTGCATCCAGTCCTTCCTTAGTGATTCCCCTTTCATTTAACCCAAGACCAATAAGATACAACATGAATGTAGGGAATTAACCTCGTTTATTAAATTATTCTTTTGAAATCATATTTTTTAAGGGATATAAAAATTCAAAATATTTATTAATGCTTTTTTCATAGTTTAATGATGGAAGACTCTGTTTCACTTTACCTCCTTACCTCTTTTCTGACATTTGTTGTGGTTCTTATCCTTATTTTTTTAATAAAACGTGAAAAAGGGGTAAAAAAAATTTCTTTTCTTGAAGGAGCCTCTTTTATACTGGTTATCACTGGAATTGCTTATGGGAGTACTTCGGCTTTTGGGTACACCCTTGTTTGCGGGGGAGTAATTTTTATGATGGCAGATTTATTTGTAAGGTTCAAAGATAAAAAACTTAAAAAGAGAAAATAAATTAAGAAACGTTTATTAACCTTGGAAAATTTTTACTAAAATGGCAGCAGGCGATCCTCTTTCAATGTATGTTTTTATTTCCCTTATGGCTTTTCTTGGAATTGTAATCCTTTCATTTCTGATAAAAAAAAATAAAAAATATCAGAAACTTTCTGTTCTTGAGAGCTTGTCATTTATATTTATTGTTGCAGGAATTATTTTTGGAAATGATGAAATTATAGGTTTTAGCCTCATTTGTGGGGGAGTCGTATTTATAATTGCAGATATTTACATAAGGGTGAGGGAAAAAATCATCTTTGACTGATTTTTATTTATTTGAGTTTCTTTTTATTTTCAGGTATCAAGCTTCTGCTTGAAACAATTGCAATAAAAAAGAAGGTAAAAAGAACCCAATCTTTTCTTATCACAAGACCAACGATTCCCCCGAGAATTCCAATTGCTGTTAAAATTTTAAACCATATTTTTCCTTTTTTTTGCTCCTCTTTTGTTTTATCCCTTAAAAGATTTCCAGCAAAAAATCCTAAAATCAAAAAAATTATTCCAATAATGAGTTGTAAAAGTTCTTGCATGAATAAATTTGTTTAAAGAAGTTTTTATATTTTATCAAATTAAGGACTTATGCCCTATTCTACTTTTGTAAGAAGATTTTTAACTTCTGAGGCTTTTTACTGTTTGCAAGAATCATAAGGTCATTTGTCCCCCAAAGAAAATCTGTTTGAATAAAACCAGTTTTTTGACTTCTTTCCTCTGCAAGATATTTATTATATTCCTCTGCTTTAATCTTATTTTTTTATAAGTTGGTTGATTCCTATTGCAAAGAGCCCAATTCCAAGGAGAGGGACTGTATTTGCAAGTTCTATCCCAAAGTAACCCAGAACTATTGAAGCAATTGCCATCACAATAGCAATCGCATTCAGAACCTCTTTAATCAATTTGGTGTTTTTATCCATAACTATTATACCGCTTTTAGATATTTAAAGGTATTTTTTGACATTTTTTGAAATGAGTCGGGGTTTTTTTAATAAAGGGGATTATTCTTTGCTTCTTGCAGGCCTTTCAGAACAGAATTCTGGGGGTTTTAGATTAATTTTTGAAATCTTGGTTCATATTCCTTTTTAATTTTTAAAGACACAATAATTTTTCTCTTGCCCCCTAACTGTTCGTAAACTATACCATAAAAATGAGAAATTTCGTTTAACAAGTCATTTAATATTTCTAAAGATTTTTTTATGTCTTTTTCGCGATAAGCCACTATCTTTTCTACTTTTGAATTTGCATATAAATCTTTAAAAGATTTTATGTCTTTAAGAATATATGTTAAAGAAATTTTTAATTATCGGCTCTAAGTCGGATCCCGCAAGCAGAAACATAGTGATGAACCTGATAGATTTGGGAGGGTTTGATTTTCATTTAATTGAGGGAGAAATGTTAAAGACTGAAAATCTTGACCTTTCAAAAATAAATTCTTATGATTTTATCATTTTTGCTTCAAGGCACAAGTCGGAGAAACATGAAAAGACGCTTTCAATTCATTCACCCGGAAACTTCAGGGAAGTCTGGGGGGGTGGAGAAACCGGAAGGCTTTGTCCTTCTTCAGCACTTTTCAATAAGCATTTATTTTATTTTTTAAACAAAGAGAGAGAGGATTCCGGATTATTAAGGTATTCAGTTACAATGGAAGCAACTCATCATGGGCCTTTAATTGACAGGCCCTGTGTTTTCATAGAAATAGGAGGAAGCGAGGAAGAATGGAAGGACAAGAAAGCTTCTTTTGTTGTTGCAAAGGCAATAAGGGCGGCAACTGAAAAATGGAAGGAGAACCCTTACCATGAAATTGCCGTCGGGATAGGAGGGCCTCACTATTGCCCCAAGTTTAATAATCTTCAGTTAAATTCAAATTCTGCAATTTCACACATTATCCCTAAATATGTCTCACCAATCACTGAAGAGATGGTTTTAGAAGCGATAAATAAAACTATTGAAGAAGTTGATTTTGCCATTCTTGACTGGAAGGGTCTTGGGAGTGCTGAAGAAAGGGATAAAATTATCCAAATTCTGGAAAAAAATTACATAAGTTGGAAAAAGGCAGGGGATTTGAAGAATTAAAATTATCTTTTTATTTTTCTGAAAATAAGTTGGATTAAAGATAAAGCTAGGTAGATTATTAAAATTGGAATTATTGATATAAAAAGTATTATTCCCGGGATATTTGTGCATGTTTGGGCGCATGAAAAGGGGATACTTTTTGCATGGACGTAATAACCTTCTCCTGTTGGGAAAGGGATTGCTCCAGGAGTATTTTCGCTTACTACACATATTTTTATTACTGCTGGGCAAGTTATATTAATATGAGTAAGGTAAAAATAAATTAAGAATAAAATTATTGTGAGAATTATTTTTAAAATAGTCGGTTTAAAAGAATTTTTTTTATTGGCCATTTTTAATTAATTTACTTTCTCTTTTTTCTTCTCGTTGATTTTCCTTCAGGGGAAAAATTCTTTTTAGGTCCTTTTCCCCATGCGACAAATCCTATTGCAATAAGATATAGTATCCATCCTACTTTTGGAATTATTGCCGAAAGGCTGAACCAGCCAGGATATTTTTCTTTTTCAAAAATTCTCCAGATGCTAATTATGAAAATAATCAAAATTGCAATCCATCCTGCGAAAGGAATCAAAACAAGGAAAATCCATGCCCAGTGGAAGCCCCCCATTTCAAAAATCATTGAAATATTTGCAAAAGGAATCCATGCAAGCCATGAGTGTTTATATTTTTGTTTTTTCCCAATTTCCTGCCACGATAAAGAGTGGTAAACATAAAGCGCCACTAAAAAAATAACTGCAAAGAGGATTGCTCCGATTATAAGAGCTCCGAGAATTCCACCGAACATATATTCCTTTGGAACATCTACAAAATCTGAAAAATTGAATACCATCTTTTTTACTTTTTAATAAGTCAAAAACACTTTATTAATCTTTTGAGGACTTTTCAAATTCCGGCCAGGGTATAATTGCTGTACTTTTTTATTCCGGTGACGTCTTTCATATTTGTCTTGAAGTTTTTTGCCTCTCTATAAGAATTGAACTCAATTTCAGCGGTTATAAGTGATAACCGAGGGTAATAATCAAAGGATATTTCTTTATTTTTGTAATTTTTTATAAGACGTATTTTTTCAGCTGTTTTTTCCTTAGGTTTTTCCAGGATTTTGTATTCTTCTTTTGAAATTTCCTTTTCAATTTCATGCCTTTCTAATTTTCCTTTTGATTTTATTGTGATGAAGAAAAGGTTCCCATACTTTCTTATCCTGAAATTATTTGGTTCAAATTTTATTTTTATTCCAAATTTTTCTGCAATTCCCTTTGCAAGGGAGACCGGGATATAATGTTGCAATATTCTTGCCCCGCTTTTTTTTATTTCTCTTTTCGTTTATCAATATTAAAAGGACAAGGATACAATTTTTCTTTTTCTTTTATTAAAAATTTTCTTTCTGTTTCCATTTAATAATTCTGGAAACTAAATTTAAAAAAGTTATCCAAAAAATCTAATTCAGGAACTCTGAAAACTCTTGAGATAGTTTTTCAATTTCTAAAATTTCTTTTTCACTCAATCCGGGTTTGTAGAACTTTTCATACCACCTTCTGCAATCTTTCTTGTCTTTTATGGAGAGTTTTCCAGGAGAACCAGCCCAATAAGTTCTGGCATTAAAATTGAAAATGAGTCATATACTTGCCTACTATCGGTTTCAATTCCGTCATTATCAAAGTAAGTATCCTCTAGTGCGGTATTCCCTTCTTCCTTTTTTTTATATAGAAATTTAACTAAATCTGAAGAGCCAAACTCGTTTTTTTATAATTTGAAAGCAAATATGAAATTATGGGGGTGATGTTCTCTATAACTATATTAATTTTCTTTCTTTTTTTAAGGTTTTATGTCTTTTTTAAATTTAAATTTCAAAAATTGTGGGGGTTCTTGAAACATTCATTACTTTTGTTTCATATATTTTTTCAATAAGTCCGCCACCTTCGTGAATGTGCCCGCATATAAGAATGTCTGGGGAAAATTTTTTTATTGCTTTTGTTATTCCGTATGAACCTGGAAATCCCATCAATTCAATTGCACTTCCAGATGGGGGTGAATGTGTTACCATTATTTTTTTCTTAAGATTTTTTATTTTTTCATGTGAATCTTTTAATTCCTTAAAAATTTGTTTTGAGTCGTCAGCAAAACCCCAGTCAACAGTGCCTGAGCCGAAGAATCCAACATCCCTGATTTTCAGGTGCTTTTTATGGATGCTTTTTAAATTGGGATACATTTTTTCCCATATTTTAATTGTCTCTTCGGTTTCATGATTGCTTGGAATAATCAATGCAGGTTTTTTTGTAAGCGGTCCGACTAGACCTTTTTCTGCTTTTTCAAACCATGTCTGATCTCCAGCAAGAATAACTAAGTCAATATTTTCTTTATCAATTAATTTTTCAACCTTTTTTACAAGACCTAAATCTCCGTGAATATCTGAAACTGCGAGTATTTTCATATCTTTTTAAATCAATAAAAGTTTAATAATTTTATTAGTGGGGTTTAAACTCCATATTAAAAGTTATCGGAGAAGTCTAATTTCCATAATATTTTATATCTTTTTCATTAATTGAATTAAGAAAATTCAAGTCTTCCCAAAGATCATAAATCAATCTATTTGCTTCATGAATTTTTCCTTGCTTGTAAAGAGTTTCTGCTTCTTTTATTTTAGGCCAATCTTCCGGAATTTCTTTTGATTTTAAGAAAGAGCACGCTTCAAAATATGTGGATTCTTCAAATATGAGTCTATTTGTTTCAGTCGTATATCTTTTACAAATGATTCCTATACCAGGAATTCTTGTAGAAATATCTTTTAATTTTTCTAGAGATAATTCATAAACCATCCTATTAAATATTTTTTGGGTTTATATCTTTTTCCCCCGTCGGACATTTCGTGCAATGCCTTTTTGTTCTGTAACTCTTTGTTTAAAAAAAAGGTTACAAAATGTTTATAAGGAAGGAGTTGTCATAAAATATATATTAAACTATACAGTTCCGAAAATGGAAGATAACTTTGACATCTTTTTCAGACGGAAACCAGCTTTAATGCTTGTTTCTTTGAAGAAGAACACACGGATGAGGTATGGTAGTGTTTTGGCTAAGGAAGTGGACTGCACTTATAGCCATGCGGTAAAGATACTGCAAACACTTGAGATCCTTAGGTTGGTTGAGTTTAACAAAAAAGGGAGAATCAAACTCATTAAACTAACCTCCAAGGGAAAACAAGTGGCAGATGCAATTGAGAACATTCAGGTTCTAATCAAATAAACCGGATAGAGGTGATACACTATCCGACTCTGAAAGAAGGAAGTTTAAACTTTGTTGTATTTAAAACAGGAGGTAAGATGGTCATTTACCATTCCTGTCGCTTGCATAAAAGCATAGCAACTTGTAGGTTCGACAAATTTAAATCCCCTTTTCTTTAGGTTTTTGCTCATTTCTTCAGATTCTTTTGATTTAGAGGGCAATTCTTGAATATACTTAAATTTATTTTTTATTGTTTTTTCCTTTGTAAATTTCCAGATATAAGTATCAAATTTTCCAAATTCATTTTGGATTTCTAAAAATTTTTAGCATTGTTAATTGTTGCCATTATTTTTAACCGATTTCGTATTATTTTCGGGTTTTTAATCAATTTTTGATTTTTTTATCTGAATATTTAGATATTTTTTTGGGGTCAAAATTTGAAAATGCTTTTTTAAACCCCTTTCTTTTTTTGAGAATTGTTTCCCAGTTTAATCCGGCTTGAAAGAGGTCAAGAACGATAAACTCAAATATTTTTTTTGTCATGTAAGGGTGTTCCCCATTCTTTGTCATGATATTCAATCATTAACAGATTCTTTTCAACCCATCCACATCTTCTCATTTTAACTGACCTTCCTTCCGATTCTTTCAGAGAATCCGCACTTTCCGCATTTTAAGAAAATAAGATTGTCCTCATCGGAATATTTTATTCCCATATCAATTATTTGCGCTTTGTTGTGACCGCACTTGCCACATATGTGCTCATAACTTGCATAAATTTTTTCATCGTAATTGAATCCTTCTCCTTTTTTTATGCTTTTTTTTATTTTTTCTTTTGAAATTAAATTTTTCTTAATTTCCTGTCTAAGACCGCATTTTTGGCATTCAGTAAAATTTTCTTTATAATTTTCCGGGGAGAGGATGTTTTTGCACTTTTTGCAAAAACTTATAATCATAAAGTTTAGATTTATTTTGGGTATAAAAAGTTTTGGGTAGGTTTAAAAATTTCTTTTTCCTTTTTTAGAGATGGTTGGTTATAATTACAAAAGAATAAAATTTCCTCCTTTAACCCCTAAAGAAATTGAAGAGAAATATGCTGAAACACAAGGAGAAATGAAAGAGGTTTTGAAGTGGAAAAAAGAGGAAGAGGAAAGGTTGGTTAAAGGAAAGACACCTCAGATAAGGGGGGCTGCAAAAAGAGCTTTCTCCAAGGTTGCCCGAAGAATTGACACTGTAAATGGGAATTTATTGTACTGGAAACTTCGTAAGGAAGGAAAATCCCATTTTTATGCAAACATTGATAGGGCAGAATACTGGGATGGGTTGAAGAAGAAGGTCCCAGATAAAACGGAAGATTGAGAAGTTTTTTAAAGAATTTGCTTCTTTAAATTTAGTTAAGGCTCTGTAGCTTGGACTCGCAAGACCAATTGCAGTAAAGTTATGTGCTGGCCATTCATGCAATTGAATGTTGCTCGGTCTGGTTAACCAGCTTGAGTTATTCAATTGCTTCAAAAACAAAAGGCTCTGTAGCTCAGTCTGGTTAGAGCACTGGACTCTTAGCGATGGAGAACTTGCGTTCTCCGACCGCAATACTTTCCCTTGAGGTTGCTCGAGAGAGATCCAGGTGTCGAGGGTTCAAATCCCTTCAGGGCCATCAAAAAAATGACAGAAAGAATAAAAAAAATAATGGATTTCATAAAAGAAATTGATAAGTTTAAAGAAGTTGAAAGAGAGATTTTTTTAAAAAATAGAATGGAAAGCGATGCCGATCATGCCTGGCATCTTGCAATGTTCATTTTTCTTTTTGAGAAAGATTTGTCTAAGGGTCTTGATTTGGTAAAAATGTTTAAACTTGCTTTAATGCATGATCTTGTAGAGATTTATGCAGGAGATACTTTTGTTTTTGACGATGAAATGAATAAAACCAAAAAGGAAAGGGAGAAAAAATCGGCGGAAAAACTTTTTTCAAAACTGCCTAAAGATCTGGAAGAAGATTTTCACAATCTTTTTAGAGAATGGGAAAATTTTGAAACAAAAGAATCCAAGATAGTTCACTCATTTGACAAGGCTCAACCAATGATTCAGAATATTCTGTCAGATGGAAAAACCTGGAGAAAACACGGAATTGGATATGAACAAATTGACGAATTTAGCAAGAGTTTTTTTGAGGGAGATAAATTATTAGAAAAAATCTATGAAAAACTTATGAAAGAAATTAGGAAAATTATTTAAAACTTATTTTCTGAGAACTTTCCATTATGCTCTTTGAATTCATAACCTTGTCTGGGGTTTATTCCTTTACTTTTTTTTAAAAATTCTTCGTAGTTTGGAAGGTTTCGGTACTCAATTAGCTGTCCTTCTTTTTCTGCGGCTTTAATCCCGTATTTCATTCCTGTTGAAATTCCTCTGTCTTGGTAGACTATTCTTTTTTTTGCAATTTTTCCCCATGCAACTCCTGCATTTATTCCAAGCATCCTCTCTTCCTCAGTTTTGTCATCCAAGATTCCGTCTTGAGTATAAAATAAGTGTGAAGCAAAAGGAAATTCACCCTTTAATAGAGAGTCATGAACACAAGCTCTTGCATAAATAATATTTATTGCGGTTTCTTCATAATTTTCTCCTCTAAATGGAGATTCAATAATTACCAATTTTTCAAGCTCACTACTCATCTAAAAAATTTGTAAAGATTATTAATAAAGATATCTGTTTTTTGAAATAATCTTTTAGGTTTTATCTGTATTCCCTTTTGGTGTGACCGCACTTTACGCATTTGAAGAATTTTGTAGGAGACTCATCACTTGAGCGGGTCTGAACCATCCAGAAGTAAGCTTTGTCGTGCCCGCATTTTGAGCATGTTTCATTTACTACAGGCTCCGTTTTAAAATCCTTTTTTAAAACAGCAATTTCATTATGCTCCTCTATTTTTTCTTTTGTTGAAAGTTTTACCGCTCCTTTTTTAGTATACCCGCATCTGGGGCAGGAGCTGTTTTTTATTTTTATTATAAGTACTGAACCGCATTTTGGGCAAAATTCCATAGGTGACTATATGAAGGAGCCATTTATATAATTTATGTTTTGATTTTTTCATATAAGGCAAAATTTATAACTCTTTGGGCATTTATAAAAAAGATGATATCATTAGAGAGGATAATTCCCTCGTTTGAAGAACCTATGGGAGATGGGCCAATTCTTTCAGAGGAAGACCTTATGAATGAGCATTCTATTCATTTAATTAAAGATTTTAATGTGAATTTCTCTGATATCCCTGAAGATTATTTTGAAGTTTTAGAATTCAAAAAAAATAATCCTAATTTGAAAATTGAGGCAGATAATCAGGACCCAATAAATTTTTATTATCTTCTAGCTAAAAAATTTGCATCCTCATCAATTTTACATTATGAATTGATTACAAGAGAAGCGATCTCTTTTGTTCAAAGTGAAGGGCTTGTTTTTTTTGAAGATGTTTTTGGGCCTGATTTTCATTTTCGTGAAGCAACAAGAGATTATCATACGGCCTATGATTTAAGAAAACGGCATTTTAATTATTTAAATTCATTAAGGAATTAGTTCTCGTTGCAAAGTCCCCTTTCTGATTCGGGTTTTCCCCCTTCAAAGAAAATGAGCTTAATCCATCCAACGTAAGGGAGAATGTTTGCTCTTGGCTTGCCTACTACGCGGTCTTCATTTATACTTTTTTCGACACCAAGTTGCCCATTGTTGTTGTCTCCCTGAGTTGAAAAAGTGTATATTCCATTTTCATTTGTTATTTTAATCACCCGATGAATTATGGGGGTTCCTGCTCCAGAATCAAAAATTAAGATATCTCCGAATTTTACATCTTCTGGTTTTACTGCGGTTACAAAAAGAATGTCCCCTTTGTTAAGGCCATTTTTGAAATGAAAATTCAAAAATTCGTTTTTTGTTATGTTTTTTTCTGTATATTTTTCCTCATGGGCGGTCCACCAACTGTCAAAGTCAGAAAACAAATTTCCAGAGTGATACATCGAGCATGATTCAACTATTACTAGGGGAATTGTTGTTCCCGTAGCAAGAGAAAGAATGGGGAAAAAGATGCCTCTTATGACAATCAGTAAAAAAATAAGTGAAATAATCCAACCTTTAAATGAATTGTCTTTCCAAAGAATAAACCATATCTTTTCAAAAAGAGTTTTTTCTTCTTTTGAGTTTTTATTTTCTATTTTTATTTTTTTTCTTTGAATTTCTTCAATTTCTTCACGGTCAATCTTTGGCACCTGGGGTTCTCCACTCATTAGTCTAATTGGAAAGTTTGTTTTATAACTATTTCCCTTAGCATATAAATTTTTAAATTAAGGAATTGTTAGTTTTTTATGGCAAGAATCATTGAAAATGAAGTTTTGAAAAGAGCGGTTATTGCGGGGGCATCTGCGGCTTTAAAATACAAAAGGAAAAAGTTAAGTATTTCCGAAGAGGAAGTTTTGGAAGAAGTTATTGCTAATGTTGATTCCATAGTTGAAGGAATTGATAGAGAGTGAATTTTTTTATTCTCAAGAAATTATTCCAAATGATTGTGAAAATTGTGCAAACCCCAATAATCCACAAGCTTTTTAAATATACACCTTATGTATATACATGCAAGATATATTTGAACATGCAGTGCTATGCAGGAAATGCGGAAAAGTTATGCAAAAGGCAGGAGTTATCAGAAACGGTTTTCATTTAAGAGCTCTTGTTTGCCCTCAGGGGCATGATAAATTGATTCATCCTGCTGATGAGCAAGAGTATAGGAAATTCAAGGAGCTTAGCCAGAAGGAATTCAAGGTTAAGATGAGAATTGTAGGAAACAGTTATGCGGTTTCAATTCCAAAAGAGATTGTCTCATTTATGCAGGAACAGGAAAAACTTATGAATGATATGGTGAGGCTTTGCTTTGAAGAGTCGGGAAAGTTAAGTTTGACATTTGATAAATTAATTAATCCCAAACAAAAGGAGGAAGAAAATGAATAACAAAATTAAGTTAAGAAATCTAAAAAAGGGGGATCTCGTGAACATTAGGGGAGAGAATTATGAAATTAAGAACTTTGATGAAAAATACCATGGCGATGAGAAGATTATTGAAGCTGATTTAATAAAAGAAAAAGAGGAAGGTAATTCATTAGGACATAAGAAGTTTAAAATGTCTTACAATGAAAAAACAGGAGATAAAAAATTTTACAGAGAGTCAGAGGAAAAGGAAGTGTCCGATAACAGTTTTACTTTTAAGTCAAGCAAGGTATTCATAAATAAATCAGGGGGGAAAAATGAAAGCATCTAAAGATGGAAAAAAGGAACTGACACTTAAAGTTGTCGAAGCGCTCCAGGACGACGCTTACAAGGGAATTGCTCGGCTTGACATTGATCTAATGAAAGAAATTGATGTTAAAAGGGGGGATGCAATTTTAATCGGAAAAAATAAATCCACAATTGCGATTGCTGACAGAGCTTATCCTTCCGATGTTGGTGAGAGGATAATAAGAATTGACGGAATTTTAAGAAAAAATGCAGGGGTTTCAATAGGTGATGAAGTAATTGTTAGAAAAGCCGAAATAAAAGAGGCAAAAAAAGTTATAATTGCTCCTGCCCAAAAGGGAATAATGGTTCAGGGGGACCCTGCCGGATTAAGGAGGGGGCTTTTAGGAAGAACTGTTATGAAAGGAGACCTTGTTGTTTTGGGAGGAGTTCAGAGAAGGAAAGATTTGATGGGAGAAGAGATGGGGGATTTAAATGATATTTTTGGGAATCTTGGAGATCTTTTTGGAGGAATGGGTTTTGGAAATTTAGGCGGGGGAGTTGCACAGCTGAAATTCCTTGTTGTTTCAACAAGTCCAAATTCTCCTGTTATAATTACCGAGAATACAGAAGTAATTCTTAATCCTAAATCTGTTGAAATGATCGAAGACAGAATTCCTTCAATAAATTATGAAGATATAGGGGGATTAACAGAAGAAATAAAAAAGATAAGGGAGATGGTTGAAATTCCTATGAAACATCCTGAGATTTTCCAGAAGCTTGGAGTCAGTCCTCCAAAGGGAGTTTTACTTCATGGACCTCCGGGAACCGGTAAAACACTTCTTGCTAAAGCTGTTGCAACCGAAACAGATTCTCATTTTATATTGCTTAATGGTCCGGAAATTATGAGCAAATTTTATGGAGAAAGTGAAAAAAAAATAAGAACCATTTTTGAAGAAGCCGAAAAAAACGCGCCTTCAATTATTTTTATTGATGAACTTGATGCTATTGCTCCAAAAAGAGAAGAGGTTCAAGGGGAAGTTGAAAGAAGGGTTGTTTCACAACTTTTAACGATGATGGATGGGCTTAATTCAAGGGGGAAGGTAATTGTTATAGGAGCGACAAACAGGGTTAATTCAATTGATCCAGCATTAAGAAGGCCCGGAAGATTTGACCGTGAAATTGAAATAGGAGTTCCCGATAAAAATGGGAGGCTTTCAGTCTTAAAAATTCATTCAAGAGGTATGCCTCTTGACAAAAGTGTTGATCTTGATAAAATTTCTTCTTTGACTCATGGTTTTGTAGGAGCAGATCTCGAATCACTCACTAAAGAGGCAGCGATAAATGTTTTAAGAAAAAATATACATCATATAAAATTGGATGAAGAGGTTATCCCTCAGGAAACTTTAGAAAAACTTATTATTCGCCAAGATGATTTTATGGATGCTCTTAAAGTTGTCAGACCTTCGGCAATGAGGGAGGTTTTGGTTGAAATCCCCAATGTTGACTGGAATTCAGTCGGAGGTCTTGACAAAGTAAAACAAGAGCTTAAAGAAGCAGTTGAGTGGCCTATGAAAAACCCCGAAAGTTTCAAGAGATTGGGAATACGCCCTTCGAGGGGAATTTTATTGTACGGCCCTCCAGGGACAGGAAAAACTCTGCTTGCGAAAGCTGTTGCAAAAGAGTCCGAGGCAAATTTTATACATGTCAAAGGGCCTTCACTCCTTTCAATGTGGGTCGGAAAATCTGAAGAGGGAATGAGAAAAGTTTTTGAAAGGGCAAGGCAGGTTTCACCCTGCATAATATTCTTTGATGAGATTGATGCACTTGCAGGAAGGAGGGGCCTTGATGTAAACAGGGTCACCGAAAGAGTTTTGAATCAAATGCTTGCTGAAATGGACGGGCTTGAAGATGTAAAGGAAGTTTTGGTTCTTGCCGCAACAAACAGGCCTGATATGCTTGATACGGCTCTTCTTCGTCCAGGAAGGTTTGATAGGATTTTACTCGTTAATGCTCCAATTGAAGAAGGAAGAGAAATGATACTTAAGATTCATACAAAAGACATGCCTTTATCTAAAAATGTTAAAATAAAAGAACTTGCTCATGAAACAGAAGGCTATACCGGAGCTGATTTGGAGGCATTTGTAAGGGAAGCGGCGATGGTTGCGCTTCGTGAGTCTATGGATGCCAATGAAGTTAAGAAAAAACATTTTGATGAAGCAAAGAAAAAAGTAAAACCAAGTGTCACAAAGCATTCTATAGAGGTCTATCAGAAAATTGAAGAGCAATTTTTGAATAATGCAAGTTCTGCAGGGGTTGAAAAAGGAGGAAGTTATTTTGGATAAAATATTAAAATGGGATTTTTTGATGATGATCCTTTTGAAAGCATTGTAAGGGAATTTTTTGGAGAGGCAAAGCCAAAAACCTCTTCTTCGAGAGGTTTAATAAAAAACGAGAGAGAGGAAAGGTACGTTGATTATATAGAAGAGGATAGAAAAATTTATTTTATCTTTGAAATATATGGATACTCAAAAAAAGATATAAGTGTAAATATCGGCAAGGAGTTTGTTGAAGTTGAGGCAAAGAAAAAGGATTTTGAAAATGTTCAGCATTATTTAATTTCTAAACTAAAGAAAGGAATTAAAATAAAAAAAGAAATTTCAGGATTAAAAACAAAAAATTCGGAATGGACATTTAATAATGGAATTTTGGAGGTTGAAATTGAAAAAAAATGACAGAGTGTATTTTTTGCAAAATAGCCAGTGGGGAAATTCCTTGTTACAAAGTTTGGGAGGATGAAAAACATTTAGCTTTTTTAAGTCCGCGGGGAAATACGGAAGGTTTTACAGTTGTTATCACTAAAGAACATTATCCAAGTTATGCTTTTAATTTACCGAATAAAGTTTTAACGGATTTGGTTCTTGCGACAAAAAAAGTTACAAAATTAATTGATAAAAACATTAAAGATGTCGGGAGATGCGGGATGATTTTTGAAGGGTTTGGGATCAATCATGTACACTCAAAGATTTTTCCTATGCATGGGACAAATAACCTGAATAAATGGAAACCAATTGAATCCAAAATGGATAAATTTTTTGACAAATATGAGGGATATATTTCTTCTCATGATATTTCTAAAAAACAGAGTGATGAAAAATTAAAAGACATTGCTAAAAAAATTAAAGGAGAAGAGAATGACTCCTAAAAAACCAAAAGAAGAAAGAAAATCTGAATTTTATTTGAAAATTGTAGAATCGCTTCAGGAAGATATTGACAAAGGAATTGCAAGAATTTCATCAAAGGATATGAAAGTAATGAATCTGGTTTCCGGAGATACAATTCTTATCAAAGGAAAAATTCCCGTAGTTCTTAAAGTTTTAAGGTCATTGGGTGGAGAAAAATCAATCGGAAAAATTCGTCTTGATGGAACTGTCAGGTCAAACATTGGTTCTTCAATTGGTGAAGATGTGAATATTGAAAAAATTTCGGTAAGCTCGGCAGTTTCTGTTACTTTATCCCCCGCACAGGAAGGAATACGTTTTAGTGACAATCCTACGGAATTTTTTCACAATAAACTTCTTGAAAAACCTCTTGTTCTTGGGCAAAAAATCGTAATTGATGTCTTTGGTACAAGGTTAAGTTATGCGATTTCGAAAGTAAGCCCAAAAGGAAATGTTATTGTAACCCCTTCAACAAAATTAATTGTTTCTGATGAAGTTTATACAGGAGATGTTCGGGCAACAGGAATTAGTTATGAAGATATCGGAGGACTTAAAGAAGAAATTGATTCTATTCGTGAGATGGTTGAGCTTCCAATGAAGCACCCTGAAGTTTTTCAAAAGTTAGGTGTAGGAGCTCCAAAAGGGGTTTTATTAACTGGTCCTCCGGGAACGGGTAAAACACTTCTGGCAAAAGCTGTTGCAACGGAAACAGATTCCGCATTTTTTTCAATTGCAGGACCCGAAATCATGTCAAAATATTATGGGGAAAGCGAAAAGCAAATTCGTGAAATTTTTGAGAAGGCTCAAAAAAATTCCCCTTCAATAATTTTTATCGACGAAATTGATTCTATTGCCCCAAAAAGAGGAGAAGGAATGGACCAGACGGAAAAAAGAATTGTTGCTCAGCTTTTAACGTTAATGGATGGACTAAAATCCCGTGGACAACTTGTTGTTATGGCTGCAACTAACCGTCCAGAGGATATTGATGAAGCTTTAAGGCGTCCGGGTCGTTTTGACAGAGAACTTAGAATTAATCCCCCTACTGAAGAAGGAAGAAAAGAAATTCTCCAGATTCATACTCGTGGAATGCCTCTTGACAGAGATGTGGATTTTAATGAAATCGCAAGAATAACAATGGGTTTTACCGGTGCTGATTTGGAAGTTTTAAGTAAGGAAGCAGGTTTGAAATCCATAAAACCCTTTTTTAATGATTTAAAAACAATGCAGGAAAAGATTCCAACAGAAATTCTTGATAAAATTAGAGTTTCAAGAAAAGATTTTTTGGAAGCTCTGAAAAAAGTTGAACCATCTGCAATGAGGGAAGTTTTGATAAAAAAACCACATGTCACTTGGAACGACATCGGGGGCCTCAAAGAAGCAAAGGACAAGTTAAGGGAATTAGTGGAGTTGCCTCTTATGAAGCCGGAATTGTATAAAGCTGTAGGCATAAAAGCTTCAAAAGGAATTTTACTTTATGGTCCGTCTGGAACAGGTAAAACACTTCTGGCAAAAGCTGTTGCTAATGAATCAAATGCAAACTTTATTTCTGTTAAAGGACCCGAGTTAATTTCAAAGTGGGTTGGAGAAAGTGAAAAACATGTTCGTGAAATTTTTAAAAAAGCAAAACAAGTTGCACCATGCATTATTTTCTTCGATGAGTTTGATTCAATTTCAAAATCACGTGGAAGCGGATTCGGAAATGATTCTTCTGAAAAAGTGGTTAATCAACTTTTAACTGAATTGGACGGAGTTGAAGAACTTGAGGGAGTTATAGTTATTGCAGCAACTAACAGGAGAGATTTGATTGACCCTGCACTTATTCGCTCAGGGAGGATTGATACCCAGGTTGAACTTCCAATGCCAGACACCGAAACACGTGAAGAAATTTTTAAAGTTCATATGAAAAATATGCCTTTTGAAAAAGATGTGGAAATTAAAAGGATGGCCAAGAAAACGGAAGGCTGGACAGGTGCAGATATTGAGGCTGTTATAAAGTTTGCGGGGATAAATTCAATAAAAAGAAATTATAATCTTAAAGACTTAAAAGAATTGAGCGTTACCAAGGATGATTTTAACCTTGCATTTAAAGAAATCAAAAAAGAAAAAGACCCTTTAGAGAATGGGGTTGATGAACCGGACAATGATAAAATAAAAAAACCTGATAAAAAGGCAATAAGTGAAGAAGCTGTTATTGAAAAACTGGAAAAGTTTGGCGGGAAAAAAAGTTCTAAGAAAAAATAATTTTACTTGGTGGTATTAATAACAGTTCCGTCTTTTATCAAAAAAGTGTTTTCGGATTGAGCAACAAACTTTCCTTTTTCTTCTGTGAGAATTGGATATTGGTGAAGTATTCCTTCGTTTTCAAGCTGGTTTAGGGAGAGAACCGCTCTTCCTCCGAATTCTTTTACTATCCATCGGGAAGCGAACGGGAGTGAACCATAAGTGTCTTTTACATATTCAAGAATTTCCCTTCCAAGAGGATCTCTTGTATTTCTATCTTTTTCAAGGATAAAGATATTTCCCTTTTTTCCATCATGAACAAATCCCTTCCCGTTAGTTGCAAAAGGTTCAATTGCATAAACTCCGGTTTTGAATGTATTTTCAGAATTGTTTTCCACATTAGGAACCGTTATTCCTGAATGGATATCGTACTGTTCCATAGAATGACCTGAAAGATTTGCAACCGGATTAAATCCGTGCGAGCGAATTGTTTTTTCAATGACCTTCCCTATGTCTCCCAAGCTTGTCTCATGTGAAAGAATTTTCTCCGCATTTTTGAGAGCATCCTCTGAAGCTTTTATTAAGTTTTTATTTAATGGCAAATCTTCAAGGTCAACTGAAAAAGCATTGTCGGCAATCCATCCATCAACTTCAACTCCAAAGTCAACTTTAAGAAGTCCATGCGCCAAGGTTTCATCATTATGTGAAGGAGTGTAATGTGCTGCATATTCATTAGTTGAAAGGTTTACAGGAAAAGCGGGACTTGCTCCCATCTCAATAATTTTCTTTTCAATCATTTCAGCTATTTCAAGTAGCGGAATGCCGGATTTTATTTTTGGTCTAACCCAGGATTTTATTTCGCCTGCAATTTTTCCCGCCTTTACAACTTTTTCTTCATCCATTTCATTAAAATGAAAAATTGTATATTTAAATGTTAATGTGGTTGAAATATATGAAGGGGTTTTTATTTCTCAACATTTCTGTCCTTCAATCTTCTTGATTTAGGGATAAAATTAGTTATTTTTTCAATGCTCGCTTTTCCAGTTCCAAGCAGATCTTCTTTATATTTTATAATTACAAATCCTGTGATGCCGGTTTTTTTAATTACTTCATGACCCATCATCCATGTTTGAGTTTCTTCATAATTCAATTCAACGAAATTTTTTGAAATTTCCTTTTTAAGAATCTGAGACCCCTCAATTGAAAGCCTTATTCCATATTCTTCAATTTTTCCAAGGTAAACCCCCACCCGTTCGACAAAAGCAATTTCTTCGAGCCTCCTTACCATTTTTTCATCAAAATTTCCCTGAAATAAAAATATCCTTTCTTTTCCTCTCATAAAAAGCGCGCCTGGAATTTTTTTTATTCCAAACTGCTCATCGAGTTTTTTTAAGATTTCTTTTTTTTCCTTTCCTTCTATGATTCTCAAGGTTTCAATTTGAGGTTTCATTCTGTTTTAAACCATTTGTAATACTCTTGTTGTTCTTCTCCTTGGTGTATGATTAATAGTGGAAGATTTGAACTAATCATTTGGATATTCATTAAAATTCTTCCTGTTCTCCCATTTCCATCTCTAAAAGGGTGGAGATTTTCAAAGTCTATATGGAAGTTTTTTATTTCTTCATAATTTATTTTTTCTTTTTTTGAATTGTAATTTTCTATCCAATTGTTAATTTTTTTTATTAATTCCCCTTCTTCAGGTTTGGGGATTTTTTTCCCCCCAAAGTATCTGTAAAGAATTAAGTCTTCTTCTTTAGAATAATAAGCAATTTCTCTTTTTGCTCCAATTCTTATGATGCAATCCCTTAACTTTCCTGCTATCTTCCCATTCAATCTTCTTAGAAGTTGATGGTGGATTTCTAAGATATATTCTAATGAAAAATTATTTTTGTTTTCTTTTGCAAATCTCCAAGCCTTTTTTGCATCTTCAAGGGCCCTTTTACCCTGCTCATTTTCTATATAATTTGAATGCTGAAGAAATTCAATTTCTTTTTCTGTTAATCTTTTCATCTTAACCTCCTAAACTTAGCAACAAAAAATCCCTCGGTGTTGTTATCCTGAGGATAAATCCTTTTTGCAAGTTTTACTTTTTCATCATATTTTTTTTCTTCCCAGACTGTAAGGCCGGGTCGTGACTTTAGGGGGAGTTCAAAGTCAATAATTTTTACCTTGTCTTTGAATTCGTTTAACATAAAATCCACAACTTCTTCATTTTCTTCGGGGGCATGCGTGCATGTTGAATAAACAAGCTCTCCCCCTATTTTTAGGCAAAGAAAGGCATTTTTTATGAGTTGTTTTTGGAGTTTTGAAAGTGATTTAATTATATTTGGATTCCACATAAGGTAAGTTTTTGGCGAGCTTCTAATGGTCCCTTCCCCAGAGCAGGGGGCGTCGACAATAATTTTATCAAATATGAAATCTTTTTCACGAAATCTTTTGCATAAGTCTCTTCCGTCTTTTTTTGTGATAATTGTGTTTGTTACCCCACATCTTTCAAGATTCGAAGCAAGTATTCTCATTCTTCCCATCGATATTTCATTTGCAATTATTGTACCTTTGTTTTTCATAAAAGCGCCTGCCTGAGTTGTTTTACTTCCTGGAGAGGCGCATAAGTCAAGATAAATTTCGTTTTCTTTTGGGTAAAGAGCAATTACAGGAAGCATACTTGAAAGTTCCTGAATATAATAATAACCAATCAAATGTTCAAGAGTTCTTCCCAATTCTCCAGGCTCAAGTTTTGAAAATCCATTTTCAAGAATAATCTCATCTTCTTTTCCTGCAGAGGTTTTTCCCTCAACAATCAAAACTTCAGGATAATTTTTCCATGGCTGAATTAATTTCCATCCGTGGCTTTCAAGTTTTTTGATTAAAACTTCAGGGCTTATTTTTATCGTGTTTACTCTTATTGAATTGACTGGTTCTTCTTTTATAATCATCCAGTAAAGTTCTTGATCCTTTTTGTCAGGAAGAATTTTTTTCATTCTTTCAACAAAGAGGGATTTTGGCTCAGGAATTTTCCTTTTTCTCATAAGTTTATTGAGAAAGTTTTATTTATAAGATTACGGTTTTGCCATATATAAATTTATAAAAAAGAAATCCTTGAAATTGGAATGGAGGGGTTTGCGAAGGTTTTAGAAAGATGAAAAATTTTTATATTTCTCTTCGCGGAGAATTTTCATTTGTTTCTAAAATTTTTGAAAAGGTAAATACTGAATTTTCTAATTATTTAAAAAATAAATCTAATTATGAAATTTATTATGTTGTTCCAGGTTCTCAAAGAAAATGTAATTTAAATTTTGAGAAAAATTATTATAATTATTTTGATTTTAACAAATTTAAATACTTTGAGGATTTCGGGATGTATTCCCATTTGAAAACAACTTATGAATCCAATGGATTTAATAATAAAGAAATAATTTCACGTCTCGAAATAAACCTTTTTGGATGGAATACTAGCGAGTTAAATACTTTTTGCGGGATAATAAAAAAGATAGATAAATCGGTAAATTTTCGGGTGTTAAAACCATTTCTTTAAGTCTTCCTGTTTTTTTCCGTCGGCAAGTTCTTTCACATTTATTTTGAAAACCTGAAATATGTTTTCAGCAGATGGAAGAATTTGTTTTTCAAGGTAATATTTTATATCGTATTTACCTTCTTCATCTTTTAATTTTATCCTGTCCCTGACAAGCTTGCTCTTTGTATTCCCTTCTGCAACATAATATTCTATCGGTGTGAAAAGGTCAAATGGAATTCCTTTTTCTCTCATTTTTTTTGCAGCAATAACATGAGGAGTTATTGATTTATACTCTTCAATAGGCTTTTTTATACGCGACTTTATTATAATTTCTTCTTTTGAAATCTTCCTTTCTTTTAATTTTTCGATAATTTCTTTTAAGTATTCAAGTGCTTTTTTTTCATTCCCATTTTGTAGAATAAGCCTCAATATCCGGTCCTGTGCAATCCTTGCAAGATTGCACCAGTCGCGCCTTACAGTTTCAAAACCTCTTATTTTTATTTTATCTTCTTCGTCAATCATTGCGTATTTTTTCTTTGCCCCAGCTTTGCCTGAACGGGTCGCTACCCACAAGCCTCTTTTAAAAAAGTTTTCAAGGTCAATATGCATCACCCCAGGAAGTTTATTATTTAATTTGTCAAGCAAATCTTTAACCTCTTTTTTTGATTTTTTATCTCTTGTGAAGGCCACTGAATCAGTATCGCCATATATCACATTATACCCTTCTTTTTCTATTTTTTTTATTGTTTCAATGTTGTATTTTCTTACAAATGCAAGGATTGAAGATGAAGCTTCCCATGAATAATATCTTGCACCAAAAAACCCGACGTATCCGTGTGCTGAGGCTGAAAGAAGTTTGAATGCATTACTTCTTGCTTTTGTGATTTTATCAGGATTTTTTTTATATTCTTCTTTGTATTCTTTTCTTTTTTCAAAGATTCCTTTAAGAATCATGGGAAAAAAACCGGATTCTTTTGTGAAATAAAACTTTTCCTTTTTTCCTTTTATCGTGATTTCAGGCGATTCTATTGAATTAGACTTTGTGTCAGTCAGGGTTCCTTTTGAAATATTGTGGGAGATTATGATTGATGTATGCATTGAAGTGAAATCAAACATTACAAGGTTTTCATAAAGACCAGGTTTTGGCTCGTAAACAAAAGCTCCTTCAACATTGTCTTTTTTTCTTCTCTCTTCAATTTCCTGATTCCCTGGTTTTTTTTCGGGAATCTCATTGTATTCATCAAGATGATGAAGGACATAAGACTCAATCTGCTTTGAGAGCCCATTTCGGGATATTTCATATATTGGTTCCATTATAATTCTTGAAAATTCAATTATATCCGGAAAAAATTTCTCAAATAGCTGGAGAGTCAAAAATGAGTCATGGAGGTTATACTCAAAATATATGTCCCAATCGCTCACTTTTGAAGAGTGTTTATGCTTAAATTCTTTTTTAGTTTCTCCTAAAAATTCTTTTGAGACTTCGTTTAAAGAGAGTGATTCCGACTGCATATACTGAGAGTAGGTTGTTTTTATAAATTTCAGGAGGTCGATATGAGTTATTCCTGTTATTTTTCCTCTCATTGAAATCCCACGTGAAATTATAGGTTCACTTGAGTCAACTCCGAGGGGGAGTGGCACCTTCAAAATTTTTGCACGGGATTTTATGAAAGGTAAATCAAAATTATCTGAGTGATATCCTACTAAAAAATCTGGGGAGTATCTTTTAACATATTCTGTGAATTTTTTAAGGAGCTCTTTCTCATCTTTAACAAATTCAACGTAATTTTTGTCAGTTTTTTTATTTTTCCAGGTGATTACTTTTTTGAAATTTTCTCCAACAAGAGAAATCATTAAAATTTCCCCCTTTTCTGCCTTAAGCGAATCCGTTTCAATATCATATGCAAGGGCTTTTGGCAAGAATTTTTCCTCTTTTTTTATTTCCTCTTTTTTTAGGAGTTTTATTACAAAATCTGTTTCAAGAATTTTATCCCTTCCCCCAAAATCATCAGAATTATTAAGAACCTCCCCCGAAATTCTATACCAATTCATAGGGTAAAATTTTTTTTCGATCAGGTAAGAGGTGATTAACCCCAAATCATATCCCCTTCTTTTTTCTATCTCAGGAATTCCAATCCTGTTCGCAATATCGTGAAGATCTTTATAATTTGTTGCATAAATTTTCACCGCTTTGACAACTTTTCCAAGAAATTTTTTATCTTTTAACTCGGTTTTTTCCACTTTTGTTTTTCTTCCTTTGACTTCAAGTGAAATTGAATTTATGTTTTCTAAAACTTCTTCAATTTTTTTCTTGCTTAAGCCTTCCTTTAATATGGCCCAAAAATAAGGCTTAAAAGAATCAATTACACATATTCGTTTTCCGCCGCTGTCTCTTCCAAATACTTCGACATAATTTTCTCCTTCGTAATCAAAATAGTCATAGTCAATTGGGATGAATTCTGTTTCCATGCAACTTAAAAGGGGGAGAGTTTTATAAGTTTAATCAAGGTTTCTCAAAATCGTAAGGTTTATATATAACTATCCAGTAGTAAAAATATGAGTAAAGAAAGTGAAATGACTCTTGAAGAAAGAATTAAAAAATCAAGGGAAGTTTTTAATGAATTTTTTTGCTCTAGGGGAAAATTTTATAATAAAAATCCCAAATATCTTAATCTTGAAGATAAAAAATATGTTGTTGGAATTTTTTATAAGGACCAGGGAATTAATGGAGTTTCTTTAAATAATGTTTCCTGCAATCAGATGGTGGCCATTTTTTATAATGTTTTTAAAGAATCCGGAAAAATGGTTTCAAAGTATGGAGAGAATGAAAGTGAAAGGAGGATTTTGGAAAATATTAAGGCTATTAAAAATTTGTCTGGTCTTCAAAGAGATGAGATGACCGAAAGGCTTTCAATAATGCTTGAAGATAAAATTGCAACCAATGCCGCTTTAAAATTAAACTGGGTTCTTGAAAAAATATATCCTTATGATTCGAGTTGTGATAATGTTCCTTTCTAAAGAGTTAAATATTTAATTCTGGTTTTTCTTGTTTTTCAATGGGTCTCAATATTCGTGAAATAGTTTCTAGGAAGGAGCTTAATATTTCTGAACTTAAAGGCAAAGTTGTATGTGTTGATGCCTTTAATGTACTTTATCAGTTTTTGTCGACGATTCGCCAGGCTGACGGAACTCCTTTGCAGGATGAAAAAGGCAAGGTTACTTCTCACTTGTCTGGGATTTTTTACAGGAATATTTCACTTTTGTCTGAAGGAGTTAAACTTGTTTATGTTTTTGACGGAGAGCCTCCAAAACTGAAAGAAAAAATCCACAAATTAAGGGGGGAGTTAAGAAGCATTGCAAGGGAAAAATATGAAACTGCATTCAAAGACGAAGATTTAGAAGATATGAAAAAATATTCTTCTCAGTTAATACGCCTTGAAGACAAAATGATAGAAGAATCCAAGGAACTTCTTTTGGCTATGGGGATATGTGTTGTTCAGGCTCCAGGTGAGGGTGAATCCGAGGCTGCTTACCTTTCAAAGAAAAAAGGGATTTACGGGGTTGTAAGTCAGGATTATGATTCCCTTGTGTTTGGGGCGCCCGTGTTGATAAGGAATCTCACTGTTTCAAGGAAGAAAAAAACTTATTCTGGTTATATCGAGGTTAAACCCGAAAAAATTGTTCTTGAGGAACTTTTAAAAGAACTCGAAATAAATTTAGACCAGCTTATCTGTCTTGCAATTCTTGTTGGGACCGACTACAATCCAAAGGGGATTCCCAGAATAGGCCAGAAAAGAGCGCTCCAAATTGTTAGAGAGTTTAAAACCCCCCGTAAAATTTTTGAATCCGTAAATGAGAAAATTGATGAACTTTCTTTTGAGGATAAGTTTGACTGGGAGGTTCTTTTCAGTCTTTTCAGGGCGCCAAAAACAAAAGATTTTGAGATTGTTTTCCCTAAAATAGACTTTGGAAAAATAAGGGAAATTCTTGTAAAAAGACACCAATTTTCAGAAGAAAGGATAAACAACCAGATTGAAAAACTTACAGGGCTGAAAAGATTCAAAAATCAAAAAAATTTAGGAAACTGGATTTAATGTTGTCATTATAGAACAACAACTTGATAGTAAGATTTATAAATCAGGAAGTTTCTTTTTCAGTATGAAAGAATTTTCATTGGAGGAAATGAGCAAGTTTGAGAAAGAATTGCTGAATTTAGATAACTTGGTTTTAAGAAAATCAAAGCATCAGTTTTCTGCTTTTTTTGGGCAATTGAGTCATTTTAGTGGGATAAGTCCCAAAAACAACCTTCTTTATGGTCCCAATCTTGTAAGTGATTTTCATAATTTTTTAATCGGAAAAAATGGTTTTGAACGAAAAGGAAATATTGCAAGATCTAAAATTAGTAAAATTATAAGGGTCCAGAAAATTATTGAGAATTATCAACCAAGAATCGAGGAGGAAATTAAATGGCATGAGAAAGTTTATAATGAAAAGAGAGAAAGGCTCGGGTATAAATTCTGGACAAAAATAGAAAATATAGAAAGATATTCAATTGGGTATCCCCTCCCGGGAGAATCTTTTGGGAAATTTTATCAGGGTGAAGCATATGAAAAGGAAAATTTTGTTAGGGCATATAAGGGGGAAGGTAATGTTGGAAATGGAATACTTGATAGACTCAGAGATAAAAATGGCAATTTTGGAAGAAAATCTTTATCTCACATAATTGAAGATTTTTTCAAGAAATCAATGCCAAGAGAAAAATTTGAAAAATCTCACGTCAAAGAATCTCCCTATAAAATAAAAGCTGAAGTCAGAAATTTTGTTAAGACAGAATTTCAAAATTTGCTAAAGAAAAAATATCTTAAAAAGGAACTTAAAAGTCTTGGGAGGATGAAAAAAAATCTTGTGTCTCTTTATGTTTTACAAGCAAGGTTTGACGGGGCATTTCAAAACCTCTTTTACTCTGAAGAATTTTTTAAGGATTATCTAAATAGTTTGGGAATCAAAGAAAAAAAAATTCCAGTAAGAATTAATGGTATGGAAAAAGCATTTGCTTATATATAATTTAAAAGACATAATTTAATATGAATAAAAAAAGTTTAAAAATTAGCAAAGAAAACAAAGAAAAGATAATTATATATGGGGGAAACTTTTTAGGAGGATTTTTGAAGGTCGGAAACCCGGTTGCAGGAGTCCTATACGGAACTTTGGATATAGGAAATTATTTCTTAAATAAATTAAAAGGAAGTATTTTTAACAGAATTTCAAAGGCTACAGGGGCCGTGTATTTTTTAGGTTCGGGTGTTTTTGATGCATTATCCGCTGCTAAGGGGGATTATATGGGTCTTGCTGAATTGCCTTTTGACGCTTCAATGGGGTACGTTTTAGCTAAAGATGCAATAGGTCTTTACAAAAATAAGAGTGTAAGCGGAGACCTTTCAAAAATCAAGACCAAAGCCAAAAAAACTTACGAAGAGGTTAAACCACGTATCCAGAATTTAAAAAAGAGTTTGGAAGATAAGTTTGACGGTAAGTCTAATTAATAACCGCTGTTTCTTCTTATTTCTTTTACTGATTTATAATTCATGACATACCTATTTGACAAAAAGTCTTTTTCCTTTACTCCCTGTTTTCTTGCCATATTCACAATCACATCCATTGCTTGTAATATCCTTCTCGCTTCGTTTGGATTGCTTCTCGAAACCTGGTTGAACCTGTTTCCGTATGCAACATATTTTTGTTTTAAGTCATAAATCGACCTTTGTCTTTTTTGATAGACTATTTTTTCTTTTTCTATTGCTTGCGGGGAATAATCAACCCTTTTTGCATATTGTGTGGGTTCTCCTTTTTTAAGCATTTTTTTGTAAAATTTTTCTTGAAAGGGGAGTTTATTTTTTGACCTTCTTTTTCGGATAATCAATGCCAAAATAAGGAAAATAATTCCGATAACTAACCCCGCTGCCTGCTCGTAAATGACTTCAAACAAAGAAAGAGCAATTAAAGCTGTTCCAAGAAGTCCAAAGACTATTGATAAGAAGTTTCTAAAACCAACTTTAATGGTAAGTATTATTGCAATTATTATTACGACCATCCAAAGAATTATGGGAAGTAGGTCGTTTGTGATTCCGAGTTTGAAAAGAAATTCTTCAAATGAGAATCCTGAGGAGATGATCCCCCATATTGCAAAGGCTGAGGCGCAAAGTGAAACTATCCATCTAACCCCGGTGTTTTCCCCAAGCGGGCTTTTTCCAAGAATAAAATATATCACTGCAAAGATTGCTGCAAAAAGCAATGCTGTCAAATACATTGAAATATTAAAGCTTGAAAATAAATTTCCGAACCCAAAACTTCCGAATCCCACTCCATAAGCCGAAACAAAAGTTAAACTAATAATGAAGGATAGAATTAAACCTCCAAATTTTTTCATATCCAAGTTAGGAAATTGAAATTTAAAAAGATATCTTAAGTTTAGAAAGATATTTTAAATGGATTTCTTTTAAGTTTTTATGAAACAGCGTTCATTTAGTTTACTTGGGAATGTTGCAATAGTCAATTTTCACGATGAGGCTTCCAAGGATGAAAAGAAGAAATTTGCAAAAAACCTTTTGAAGAAAAATCCAAATATAAAAACTGTTCTGGAAAAATCAGGGAGGTTTAAGGGTCGGCTAAGAAAACAGAAAACAAAGTTTTTAGCGGGGGTTAAGACAAAGGAAATTTTATACAAAGAAAATGGGTGTGTTTTCAGATTCAATATTGATGAAACCTATTTTTCATCGCGTCTTTCTAACGAGAGAAAAGAAATTGCAGAAATGATTAAAAAAAATGATGAAGTTCTTGTAACTTTTGCCGGAGTCGGGCCTTTTTCAATTGTAATAGCTAAAAATTCTCCTGCAAAAAAAGTTTATTCAAATGAGTTAAACAGAAAAGCGAATGAATATGGAAAGGAAAACATTATAAGAAACAAACTCAAGGAAAAAATTGAATTGGTTCCCGGGGACTTTAAAAAAGTTGCAGTGAATTTAAAGAATAAAAAGAAAAAGTATGACGTTATTGTAATGCCGCGCCCTCAGCTTAAAGATTCATTTCTTAGGGAAGCTTTTAGTTTATCTAAAAAAGGAACGAGAGTTTATTATTATGACTTTTGCAAGGTGGAGGATGCAAATGGAAAGGTAAAGATGATTTACGAGACTGCTAAAAAATGCGATAGGAAGATAAAAATTATTAAAGTGAAAAACGCAGGAGAAATTGCTCCGTATAAGGTGAGAGTGAGAATTGATTTTGAGGTTAGAAATTAGGAAAAATTTAATTAAATTACCTTATTGTAAAAAGTTTATTGTCGTGAACATCAAAAATCCTGAGTCTGACTCCTGAGTCAATCCATCCGTGTGCATAATTTAAGGCGGCAAAAGCATTCACAAAATTCTCTTCATTTTTAAAATAGTGTGCATCCGAAAGATAATTTTCAACCATTTCAATTATCTCTTTTGCTTTTTTTTCTTTTCCTTTTGCAATTTTATTTTTTATTAATTTAAAGGCGGTTTCACTAATTTTAAAATAATTATCAAGTTTTTCTTCTGTTATTTCTTTTTCCATTTTTACAATTCTTTTTTTTCAGCAACAGCCGAAGGAGCTTCGCCCCCGTGCCATGTGAAGCGCGGGCGAACTCTCATAGGGTAAATTCGTTCTGAATTGTCGTCTAAAATTATTGCTGAGCCTTTGAGGTCAGGAAGGTCATTCATATATCCCTGTATTGTATCAGTCAAGTAACTTTGCATCATATTGTTTAAGGCTTCAATGTCGGGTTTTGAAGTTACCCTGTGGGAGATTACGATATCTGCCTGAGTCATGACGTCTGTGTGAATTTTTCCGGGCTGCTGAGTTGCAAGGACAAGTGAAATCCCAGGCTGCCTACCTTCCCTTAAAATCTGGACTAAAGCGTTTGTTGCAGATGTTTTTCCTTCTTTTACAAGGAACTCATGCGCCTCATCAATAAACATCCAGACAAGAGGGTAGTCTTTTTTTTCTGTAAACCCTGAATAGTCAAGCCCTTTTGAAATTGATTTCACTTCTTCAATTTTTCTCTTCTCCATCCTTTCGCTGAAAATTTTTCTTGATATTAAACTTATGACAAGCGCTCTAACATTAAATGCACCTATTGAATTGTATGAACTTAGGTCTAACACCGAAGTCACCCCCCCCTTAATAAGGTCGCTTGTTTTTGTCGGCTTTATTTTTTCTTTTGCAAATATCCCCCATGTATCAGCTGCCTCAAAAAGTCCTACTGCCGCATTAAGCGTCTCTTTTTCCGATTTTTTGTCTTTTTCAAGAGATTCGATAATATCCCTGATTGTAAAATTTTTTTTGCTTTCTTCCAGGCCCGTTATTGTTCTTTCGATTAAAACCGAAACAGGTTCTATAAGGTTAAGCCCAAAAGTTATAACCCAGTCTTCTGCTGTCAATTCTGAAGCTGAGAGTGCGAACTTTTCATCGGCTGGAATGCCTTTGTCTTTAAATTTGTCATAAAATCCAAACGGAATAAAAACTTTTACAGGAAGGTTTTTTGGTTTTAAACCCCATTCTGATAAAAGTTCTTTGTCTTTTTCATTTTCATATTTCATTGTCCAGTAAATTCCCATTGTGTCAAAAATTAGTGAAGCAATATTCTGCGAAACTTCTTTTGGAAGAGCCGAAATTTCTTCGGTGAGGACCCCTAACGAGTAACTCTTTCCGCTTCCCCTTTTTCCCGCGACTAAAATTACATGGCTCCTTGCAACATCAAGGTAAATTCTGTTTGAAAGGGAGGTGTATTGACCCATTTTTACATATCCTTTTCCTATGTAAATTAATCCTTCTTTTCCGAGAATCTTTTTGTCAGTTTCACTTCTCCCAAGGATTATATCATATGGCATTTATTAAAGAAGTTAATGTTATTTTTAATGGTTTTGTATTTTTTCTGAGGTGGCGGACAATTATTTAAAGGAATTATTAATAATATAAATCATGATACATTATTTTATGGGATGGGTCGGTGCATTTTTGTTTGCAATATGAGCAGTTTCCCAGGTAATTAAAACATGGAAAACAAAAAAAGCAGGCGACCTTTCATTATTATTTTTGCTTTTTTGGCTGTTTGGTGAATTTCTAAATTTTATTTATATTATTATAGACGATATGCTGATAAAAATAACCAATTTTCCATTATATGTAAATTACTTTTTTAATATAATTCTTGTAGTCTACTTAGTTTATGTAAAAAAATATTACAGGTGACTTACGAACAAAACCAATTACCGCTAACTTTTAAAAGGGCATTTCTTTTTAGATTTATGGAGGTCAAAATATTTAATCTAAATTGCTGGCTTTTGCCGTCTCCGTTTTCGGCTGAAAATGAAAAACGACTCTATAGAATAATCTCTTTGATAAAGAAATATAGCCCGGATATAATTACGCTTCAGGAAGTATGGCTTAAAAAATATGTGAGAAAACTTAAAAGAGAATTTCCTGATTATCATTTTTTTAGTTTAAAGTCCAGCCTTTTTAATAAAAGCGGGCTTGTTTCCGGGTTTAAAATGAAACCTCTTTCATTTTCCGGGGAATATTTTCCTCTGACAAAAATCCACAATCTGCGTGAAAAAATTGCATTGAAGGGTTATCAAGCCTCAGAAATTTCTCCCGGAGTTTTTATTATTAATACCCAACTTTATACTCCAGAAAAACCATCTGATTTAAAAATTACCCTTTCTCAGTTTAAAAAAATTGAAGCATTTTCTTCAGGAAAAAAAGTAATTATTTCAGGAGATTTGAATATTGAGGAAGATGAATTTCTAAGGGCAAACAAAACTTTTTTTTATAAGTCTCCATTAGGTTTTACCGTCGCAAGGAAGAATTATTATTGCAATTCAAGAGTAAACCAAATTCCACGCTCCGACAAAACTATCGATTACATAATCTCAAATGAAAAAAGCATTGCTCCAAAAACAAAAATTTTCAATCCGGTAACAGTTTCAGACCATTATCCGATGTTTGGAATTTTTGATTTATAAAACATCACTGAAAATTTTTGAAAATTTTTCCTTTGCGTTTTTCAGGGATTCTTTTCCCTTTTTTGTTAATTCGTAAATAACTGCTTTTCCTTTCTTTTCTTCTTTGATAAATCCTTCATTCTTTAGAGATTTTAATTTAGGATAAACCGTTCCAGTTTCAACTAAAAAAATAGTTAAAGACATGAAAGAAGGAATAAAAAGAATTCATAAGTATTCTTTTGTCCTTGAAAGTGAAAGAGTAAAAAAAGTTTATGGCTGGTCTGGAAGCAATATCGGAAAGATTTTAATTTTAGGTAAAGAATTTTCACCTGACAGATTGAATTTAATCTTTGTAAATGAAGATTTGGGGTTTTAATATTTCATAATATAATTAATTTCATCGCTGTCAAGTTTAAGCTGTTTTTGAACTGTCGGATTTTTTAATATATTTTTTATTTCGTGCCATTCTTTTAAAATTCTTTTTTGTCCGACATGAGTCACTCTTGAATATTTTTCGGCGATAGTTTTTTTCTTTGCGTGTTTTTGATTGTTTAACCATATCTTTAGGATTCTTTCAGGCTTTCCATATTTATAGAACCCTTTTTTTTCTCTTTCCCCTTTTGCTTCCGAAATTCCGTAACTTAAAAAGGCGTTTTCGTAAACAAGAAATCTCCAATATTGCTGCTTGTATATTCTGCCTTTGAAAATATCCGCCTTCCCGAGCCTTTCGTATGCTTTCACAAGCTCGGTTCCAGAATAAACTTTAGGGATATTCTCCTCAATCCATAAGATTATCTCGTCAAGGGGCATGTCTGTTTTGTCAAATGCAGCAAGCATTTCAACGGACGCTTTGTCCTGAAAAATGTGGCGTAAAATCTTGAAGATGTCAGTTTTTTTGTTCCTTTCATCCACTTCTACAGGTTCTGAGTCACCGAGTTTTGAGGCCGCTTCAAGATCATTTATTGCACTTCTTAAGTCTCCGTTTGATTTTATTGAAATTTTATTTAGAAGTTCAGGATTTGCTTTTATTTTTTCTTTTTTTAATATTTCATTCAAAACTCTTTTTATTCCCGCAGGAGAAATTTCTTTTAACTCAACAATTTCACATTTTTTTCTAAGGGGGGAAAGTTTCTGGCTCCAGACATCATTTGCTGTGCATATTATCGGATATTTTGATTCGTCAATCAGCGAGATGAGTTCACTTATCCCGCCCCGGTCTGTTCCAGAAATTCCATCAATTTCGTCGACTAAAATTATTTTTCCCATTTCAAAAAGAGATTTTTGTTCAAGGACTGGCTTTAGCTTTTCATTCATGGAGGCTTTGTTCCTTAAGTCAGAAGCGTTAAGTTCGAAAATTTCAAGATTAAGGTCCAGGGTAAATGCATAGACAAGGGTTGTTTTTCCGACTCCGGCAGGTCCATTCAGAATAAGGCTCTTTTTTTTGTCCGGAAATTTTTTCAGGTAAGTTTCTATTTTTTCAACAGCAAGCTCCTGCTCAATAACTTCAGAAACTTTCTTTGGTCTGTAAGTTTCACTCCAGTTTTTCATTTTATTCCAATATCCTTTTTGAATTATTCATATACCCCTTTCCAATTGTGAAGGTCATAATTTTCTTTTTCAAATTTTTGATACTCAATTATGAATTTTTCCTTTTCCGCCTTCATGTTTTCTTCATCAATACATAGAATTATTTTTTGGTACAAATTATCCAGTTTTCCTTCGGGAAGAGGTTTTAACCCCCCGGATTTTTTTTCTAAATTTGTCATGTTCACTTTCCAAGCCCGGCCAGGATACCCTTCCAGGGCACAAGAATCCCGACACTTTTCAATTTCATTTTCCAAGTCCTGCCAGGATACCCTTCCAGGGCACAAGAATCCCGGCACTTTTCAATTTCATTTTCCAAGTCCTGCCAGGACAAAACTTGCGATTAGCGACTGAAGCTGTATGAATGGGTCAGAACCTTCAACAATTCTGAATTCGGTTTCACCCGTTTTTTCAGTTAATTTAACTTTAAGTTCCGGTTCAATTGTCAGATTCCAAATTTCCTTCTGCATTGATTTTATTATATCCTGACCCGAAAGGGATTCTTTTAACATCAAATGAAGAAGCTTTTCTTTTGCATTTTCAAAATCTCCTGAAAGTGCATAGTCAAGTATTACCCTGACTTCCTTAGGCTTGAAATCGGAAATTATTGTTCTTACAATCTCCCTATTTATATTGGGGGAAATTGCAGCAAGAGACTGCAAAAGGTTCACCGAGCGCCTGCAGTCCCCGTCGCTTCCTTCATAAATTGCTTCGGCTGCTTCACTATCAATTTCAAGTTTTTCACTTTTTGCAATTTTCTCAATCACCTTTTCAACATCTTTTTTTTCAAGAAGTTTGAATCTAAAAATTGCGCATCTTGACTGGATTGGATCTATTATTTTTGAGGAATAATTGCAGGACATTATAAATCTGCAAGTTGAGGAATAATTTTCCATAGTTCTTCTTAGTGCTTGCTGGGCTTCCGGGGTCAGTGCGTCGGCCTCGTCAAGAAAGATTATCTTAAAGGAAACCTTTCCCAGAGATTTTGTTCTTGCAAAATCTTTTACTTTTTCTCTTACAATATTTATTCCTCTTTCATCACTTGCATTGAGTTCAAGATAATTTTCTTTCCAGTTTTCGCCGAATAATTCTCTTACAACAATTAATGCAAGAGTTGATTTTCCCGTTCCAGCTGGCCCCGCGAACAATAAATGCGGGATATTCAGGGAATCCGTAAGGGATTTTACCCTTTTTACAACCGAATCCTGCCCAACGATTCCATCATATTTTTTTGGACGGTATTTTTCAGTCCATATTTCGTTTGCCATTATTTCTTTAAATAACGATTTTTTATAAAGATTGCTTTGTTATTCAAGGGGGGTCTCAAGGGAATTCTTTCCATCTGTTTTTAATTAGTTCCTTTACTTTAAATTTCCCGGAAACATACAAAAGGATTTTTTTTTCACTGTGATATTTTTCTTCAATGAAATTGAGTGCTTTTAATAATTGTATTTTTGCGCATTTTTGACTTTTTTTAGAGTGAAAGCATTTGTATTCAATATAATAAACAATGCTTGCTTCCGGATTTAGCAAAAAAAGGTCAAGTCGGCCTACTCTTTTGTATGAATCATAAAGATCCACCTCTTTTTCCGAGATTACCTGACCATAAATTCCGAGATATTCCGGGTTTTTTATTATTTTTTCAAGGTTTTCCCTATGCTTTTTTTCCAGAATGTCATTTAGAAGTTTTGATTTTTCTTTTGGGATATGAACCCCCCTATAATTGATAAAATTTTTTATCGAAGTTTTTCTCATTGAATATAATTTTGTAATCTTTAATTTTATAGATCTATTCTTCCTTTTCCTTCTAAAAATTGGTTATTGTATGAAATTGCGTGAATTTTGTTTTTGAACATTGCAATAGGAGAATTGCTTTTTTCATCAATTATTTTGAATTCCAAATTTTTTGGATTTTTCGTGATTTTTATTTTAAAAGGGTTAGTCAGTGTTTCAGAATAATTTTTTGCGTTTGCACCGTTAAAAAAAGATGCGATTGGAATAAATTTCTTTTCAGGCGAGGTTTTGTTTAACGGCATGTTTATTTCAAACAAGACCTTTTTTTTGCTTTTTTCTATTTTATATTTCTCTTTTCTAAAGATATAACTTGAGATTCTCCTTGCATCCTCTTCTTCAATTGAGTAACCTCTAAGATTATCTTTTATTTTTATTTTGTAATTTAGGGGAATTGGGTCCCTTTTTACTATTCCTGCTGTTCCAAAGTAAACTCCTAAAAGGATGCTTTCCATCTCCTTTTTTGTTCCTTTAAAGAAAGCAATTAAATCTTCCTTAGAATTCGATAAATTTTTGTGAATCCCCCACCAATTAATTTTAAATTTCCCATCCATTTTAATATTTGGAAAACTTGTTTTAAAAAGATTTGTTTTGAAAAGAATTAGTTTTATTTAATGTTAATTTTTTTGCTAGGTCTTTTGTTTCTTTTTTTAATTTCTCTTCCTCGGCACATTTATTGTATAATTCATCAAATTTGGATTTTTCTAATTCTATTTTTTTGCCATACTTTTTATAAATATCCCTAAATATGCTTATAAAAGGGTTTTTTGCTCTTATAATTTCTCCAAAGTCGGTATTTGAAAATTCAATTATTCTGTTGGAACTGGGAGGGTATATACAAGTTGTAAGTGCTTCAAGAGCCTCTTTGTAACAGGTTATTTTTTCTCCCATATTTACTTGTGTAATTTTTAGTTTGTAAGCATTTATTTATCTAAGAATATACCCATCTTACGGGCTATAAATCAGTATAATCCCCTAAATTCCTTAAAATTTAGTGACTTTGATGACGATAAAATTGTTTTATAAGTAAAATCCAGAAAATTAACTTTATAAAAATCTCTATCTTGACCTTTCTTTTCTTATCTTACGCTTTCTTTTTTCTTTTCTGAGTCTTTTTTTCTGCCATTTCCATCTCATTTGGTTTTTTTTCTTCCAACGTCTTGAACTTCTTTTCATGAAATCTGGATGAGGAATTTATTTTTAAAGGTTTCGGGGTATTTTTCAATAAACTTCTTTGTTCAAAACATTTATATTTAACAAAATCAATTCAATTAAAAGAGATGGAAAATAAAAGAGGGATGAATCAGGTTATAAGCACAGTTTTGCTTGTGCTATTAACTGTAGGGGCTGTTGCAGGGGCAGGAGTTGCAATAAATAGTTTTGTACGGTCAACATTGAATGATGCGGGGGCATGCAATGGAATTCTTGAAAAAGTTTCTTTAAACTCAGGTTATACCTGTTATGATCCTTCTTCAGGAATGATAATGATATCAATTGCAAGAGGGGAGTTAGCAATGGATTCACTCACCGTCGCTGTTTCAGGGGATTTATCATCAAAAACTTTTTCACTGACTGACCAGGTTCAAAACATTCCGGGTTTAATAAATTATATAATCTTGACAAGCAGTGTGTCGCTTCCTGGAAATGAGTCAGGCAAAACATACTGCTATAGCGGTTTTTCAGACACTCCAACAAAAATAGAAATTTCTCCTAAGAGAAATGGAGTTCAGTGCAGTATTGTTGACAGTATCGACGACCTTCCCAAATGTTTATCCTCTGTAATTTCTGGATGCGGAGATGGAGGGGGGGTTCCTGTTTGCGGAAATACCGTTTGTGAAGCAGGAGAGGATTCAGGAAGTTGTCCATCGGATTGTGCACTTGCTCCTGTTTGCGGAAATAATGCAGTTGAGTCCGGAGAGCAATGCGACGACGGAAACACTATCGATGGAGATGGTTGTTCTTCAACATGTCAGAATGAGATTTCTGGACTTTTGATTGAACTTAATTTCGATGGCGATGTTCAGGATAGTTCCGGAAATAATCATCATGGAACTCTGACGGGGGCAACATACACAACAGGAGTCTCTGGTCAGGCAATTTCATTTGACGGCTTGGGAGATTATGTCAGTGTTCCTTATGCGGGAAATCTTCCTCAGGGAAGTGTTGCATTCTGGCTTAAATCTTCAGGAAGCACAGGAAATACCCAATTATTTTTTGAAGGGGACGGAACATCTCAATACTCAAGTCCAGGATTTGAAGGAGACAGCACCAATTTTTATTTTTTCCTAAATGAGGATGTTTATGTTATTCCTACAACATATACTCAGGGAATGTGGACTCATTTTGCAGGAACTTGGGATGGAAGCACATGTAAATTGTATAAAAATGGAGCACTTGTTTCTTCGCTGTCATGTCTAGCCGGAGAAAATGGAATTACCAATTTTTATATCGGAGGAAGAGGTTCAAGTTATACTACTTACGGATTGATGGACGAATTGAAAGTCTATAATCGGGCTTTGTCTCTTTCCGAAGTGCAGAGTTTATATGGAGTTCTGCAGCCCGTTTGCGGAAACGGAGTTTGTGAGCCTCCGAGCGAAACAGCGACGAGCTGTGCGAGTGACTGTGCATCCGGATTAACTATTGGATTATTTGAGATTTATGAAGCACAATTTAACCAGATTGGTTCTTATTCCAATCCTTATACAAGTGTTACCGCCGATGTTCATTTTACATCTCCTTCAGGGAAGCAATTAATTTTGCCTCTGTTTTGGGATGGAAATAATGTCTGGAAGTTTAGATTCACTCCAAATGAACTTGGAACATGGGGATATGTAATTCAATCGAATGATGCTGGTTTAAACGGAGAAAGCGGAGCTTTAACCGGGGTATATTCAGGAAAGTCTGGATTTTTAGTTCGCGATTCGACTAATTTATTTAATTTTAAGCGTTCGAATGGGGAGCATGCTTTTATGATGGGCGATACTTGCTGGAATTGTTTTAGTGATGTGAATAGTGTATTAGATTATTCTACGTTTGAAGAGTATGTGGATATTAGGGCAGATCAGAATTTTAATTTTATAAGAAGTTATGCAATTGCATTATACTCTGGGGAGGATTATTGGACGCCAACATGGCCAGCGCATAGTAATGAGGGAGGAAGAGCATTTGAGCCATGGGATCCTGATAAGATTAATCCAGATTATTTTAAACAGATGGATGAAAGAGTTGAATATGCTAATTCTAAAGGAATTGCAATGAATTTATTGATAGGTAGCGATGAAACAAATATATATGATTTCTTTTCAGGAGATTATAATAAGATGGAAAGGTATATTCGCTATCTTGTTGCAAGATATAGTGCTTATAATATTAATTGGGAGGGCAGGACAGAATTTGAAGAGCAAAGCAGCAATATGGCAGAAGCAATTGCATTTGCAAATTTTATTGGGAATACGATAGAAAATAACGACCCTTATAATCATCTTCAATCTATGCATACACTTGAATCAAATCGTGAATTGGGAGACGAAGCATGGCTTGATTGGATAATGCATCAAAGTAATGACGAGTCTAATGGCTGGTCTTTAACTAGTGAAGACAGAGAGTATAATAAACCAGTTTTAAACGAGGAATTTTATTATGAAAATAGTGGCAATGGATCAACTCACCCACATCATGTAGATGCGAATACAGTAAGAAAAGGAGCATGGCAGGTGATTATGCATGGTGCAGGAGGACTTGCTTTTGGAAATACTGGTATCATCAATGCACGTTCTCAGCCTTTTGCTGGGGTTCAGTACGCTACAACTCCAGGAGCCAATTATATGAATTATTTGTATAATTTTTTCCAGGATAAAGAATATTGGAAATTATCACCTAATCACATGTTATGTTCTACAGCAACTTGCTTAGTTAACCCAAATAATGAATATGTTGTTTATTCTGAAAGTGGTACAACATTTGACGTTCAGATGGGTTCAGGAACATATATTGCACGGTTCTATAATCCGAGAACAGGAGCCTATTCATCTCCTGTGAATGTAGCGGGTTGTGGGTTAAGAGAATTTACTAAGCCAACTTCGGAAGATTGGGTTTTACATATAAAATTATCTTCTTCTGGAACCTCTTGTACACTTCCTCAAGAAACAATTGTCATAAGTGATAACCTTCGGGGATCGACAAATGGAGTTAGAGTGGGGGGAACACTGACCTCGAAGGGATATAAACCCGGAATTGGAGAAAACCATATTTTTTATGATGTTCCATCTCAAGTTGAGAATGGGTATGTTGAATTCGAAGTAAAGGGTTTTGATTTTGGAGAGTTTTCTTCTGTGGATTCAAATAACCCTTCTTATGAATCTGCATTTGTTGTCATGTATGATGGACGGGGAATTCCTGAGCCAATACAATATTTTTTTGATTATAGAAATAATTATTTCAGATGGGAGATGATTTATAGAAGCGATAAATACGGAGATATTTCTTCTGGAAATCGGTTTAAATCTAAAATACTGGTTGCTGCGGATACCCCAGAAAGGTTAAACTCTGATTATGCTGTATTTCCTATTGTGGAAGAAAATACTGGAGATTGGCAGATAGAGCCAAATGGATTACGTGCATTCTGGGACCCTGATAGATGGTATACCTTAAGGGTGGAATGGGATAATAATTACAAAAATTTTAGAGTTTATAGGGAAGGGATTTTAATATGGGATAGTTCTTTGGATACGGGAGAACCAATAACGGACAATGGGGTTTATCCAGTTATATCTCCCTATCCTTGGTTTCCGATAGATTTTAAAATTCATTTGGGTAGTGGTCCCGATAGATATAGCAATAAGATGCCAGACATTACTTATAGGAATTTTAAGCTGGTGAAAATCACGCTCTAAGAAGTTAATTAGCCGATGGGGGATTGTACTCCAAATTACATCTTTTTCAAAACTTCAATTCTTTTTTCCAAGGGGGGATGAGTTGAAGTTAATCCTTTTAGGGGATTTGTGAAAAACATTGGCGCAAGGGCTTTTGAAATTTTTTTTTCAGGCACATTTTCTTTTTTTATTTTCTCAAGTGCGCCTATAAGTCCGTATGGATTTCTTGTAAATTTTACAGCCGTTGCATCGGCCGTGTATTCTCTTTTTCTTGATATTGCAAGCTGAACGAGAGTTACAACAATAGGAGCAAGTATTGCAAGCACTATCCCAATTATAATAAAAATTAATGAACCTTTGTTATTTTCCCCCCCACTTTTAAACCAAAGGCTTCTTAAAAAAATCTGTGAAATTATTGAAATTATACCAACCATTACAGTCACTAAAGTAATAAATCTTATATCATAGTTTGCAATGTGTCCCATTTCGTGCGCCAAAACTCCTTCAAGTTCACGGCGTTCTAACTTTTCCAAGGCGCCAGTTGTTACACAAACTATAGCATGCTTTGGGTCTCTTCCGCTTGCAAATGCATTTATTGAAGGAGATTCCATAACATAGAGTTTTGGCATAGGGATTCCCGATGCAATAATCAAACCTTCAGCTAACCTGTAAAAGTCGTGGTGCTTTATTCTGTCTGCAGGTTTTGCCTTTACTGAACTTATTGCAATTTTATCTGAATTGTAATATCCCCCCCATATATAAAAAAGAGAGATGATGACCGCGATAATCATTACCACAAAAAAATAACCCGGGTCAAAAGCAAAAGAAATTGCATATCCAAGTATGATTATAAAAATTGCTATGAAAATCATAAGAAAAAATGATTTTCTTTTATTTCCTGAAATTTGGTCCCTAAAATCTATACGTTCCATGAAAATTAGAAGAAGGAGGAGTTTTTAAGATTTGTTTTTGAATTAAATAATTACATTTGTAGAGGTGAGAGTGGTATTCACTGCAAGAAAGCCGTTTAATATCCAACCATAACTTTAGTTATCAAATCCGAATTTTTCATCAGTCAAAATTATTTTGTCTAAATATTTTTCTTTTGCAAAACTTGTTCAAATTCTTTTATGGGCTCTTTTAGGTTTTCTTAAAATTCAACTTTTGGGACTTTTCTTTCAGCTTCTGCAATTTTTAGGTATTCTTTAGGTTTTTTCCCGTAGAGGTTAGCGAATGCAACTCCGGGGAAAGATTGAGTGAGGTTGTTGTAACTTAATATTGAATCATTGTAATTTTGCCTTGCGTAAGCAACCCTGTCTTCTGTGCTTGAAAGTTCCCTTTGAAGTTCTATGAAGTTTGTGTTTGCTTTTAAGTCAGGGTAATTTTCAGCGATTGCAAAAAGCCGTCCCAAAGCACCTTCTAAAACATTATTTGCCTTTACTTTTCCAACGAGGTCTTTAGCTGAAACAAGTGCTTTTCTTGCATCAGTTACTTCCTTCATAATTCCCTTTTCATGTTTTGCATATCCTTTCACAGTTTCAATTAAATTTGGGATTAAATCTGCTCTTCTTTTAAGTTGAACATCGATTTGAGAAAGAGAGTTACTTATTCTGTTTAAAAGGATTACAAATCTGTTGTAATATATGATTGCAATTATAATTACCAAAATTATTAATGCCAAAATTACCCACAATATCAAACCTACCATAAATTAATTTAGGGGAATTGATTTATAAATTTATTTGTGGAGCGTTTTTAGTGTGCTTCCTACAGACATATGTCCTACCTTAAAATAATCTTCTAAAATCAAAATAAATCTCTGCTGGCGATTTATTTTCTAAGCTTGAATGGGGCCTAAAATGATTGTATCTCATTCTGAATAA